>Ga0209682_10000027_pt1 | contig 45788 bp, 36 predicted proteins | sample DOMMetBare2Fresh_2_FD_187471 | JGI IMG/M metagenome (GOLD analysis project Ga0209682, IMG submission 187471) | Wetland sediment microbial communities from St. Louis River estuary, USA, under dissolved organic matter induced mercury methylation -... | ecosystem: Environmental > Aquatic >... | reverse complement strand
AGCCGGCGAATCCCTGCCAGCGCTCGGTTTTCAGGCGCTGGTAGTCGGCGCGCAGCTGGGCGAACAGCCGGTCCTTCTCGACCCGCTTGGCCGCGTCGGGCTGGTTGCTGCCGTAGAGCTGCACGAGGCGGCGCCGGTACTCCTGCGTGAGCGCGCGGAAGTCTCGCCGGCGGCCGTCGAGGGCGGCGTATTCGGCGCGCGCCCGCTCGCCGGCCTGGCCCTGCAGCCAGCGCAGGCCGCCCTGGCGCTCGACCGCGGTCGCGAAGGACTCGTTGAAGGTCGTGTCGTCGGCGACATAGACCACCTGGTGCGCCAGCTCGTGAAACAGCAGCCGCGCCAGTTCGCCCTCGGGCCAGTTGACGAAGGTGCTCAGCAGCGGGTCGCCACCGAGCCAGTTGGTCCAGCCGAGCGTGGAGTAGGCCGGCACGCCGTAGACACTGACCTCGTAGCCCTCGGCCTTGAGCTGCGCGGCCAGCGCATCGGCTTCGGCGCGATCGAAGTAGCCACGGTAGCCGACACAGCCCATGACCGGGAAGCACCAGGTCTTCAGGGTGAGCGACAACTCGGGCGCAGCGACCACGTTCCACACCGCGGCCGGGCGGTCGAGCCTGGCGAAGCCACGGTAGCTGGCGTTGTCGGGCAGCTTCAGGTCGCGAACCGCGAATTCGCGCATGCGCTGCGTCAGTTTCAGCCGATCGCGCAGATCGGCGGGTGTCGTCGGGTCGGCGACCCACTCGGTCACCGGGCGCGCACGTGTCATCAGGTCGAGATGCCCGCCGACCGACTGGGAGTAGTAGCCGACGCTGCAGCCGCTGCCCAGGCAGGCCACGGCAAGCACGAGCGCGGCCGAACCGAGCAGGCCGGCGCCCGCCATCAGCCACCCCTTGCGGGACATTGCACCATCAGGCCGCCCGCACGTCGACCAGGCAGTCGTAGAAGGTCGGCGCACGGCCGATGTCGGTCAGGCGCTGGCTCGTGACCTCGTTGACGTTGGTGCCGGCGAGCCCGAACTTCTTCCACCAGACGCCCAGACCGTTGACCACGCCCGGCCGCGCGCGCGTGCTGACCGCCGCCTTGCAGCGGTAGCTGCCGCGGTCGTTGAAGACCGCGACGACGGCGCCGTCGGCGATGCCACGCAGCGCCGCATCGTCGGGGTGGATCTCGACCAGCGGCTCGCCCTCGATCGAGCGCAGGCTCTTCACGTTGACGAAGGTCGAGTTCAGGAAGTGGCGCGCCGGCGGCGAGATCATCGCCAGCGGGTAGCGCGCGGCCAGCTCGGGTGTGGACGCAGGCGACTCGTGATTCGGCACGTGGTCCGGCACCCCCAGGCCGGGCACGTCGACATGGGCCTTGCCGTCGGGCGTGGCGAAGCCGCCTTCGGCAAACGGCAGCTCGGGCACCCGCAGGCGGACCCAGCCCTTGGCCGCGAGCAGGTCGAAATCGACCGCCTCGGGCTTGAATGCGGCACGCGCGAGCTGCTCGTCGCTGTCGGCAAAACACGGCTCGGTGAAGCCCATGCGCGCGGCCAGGCGGCGGAAGATCTCGGCATTGGGCAAGGCCTCGCCGAGCGGCGAGATCGCCGGCTGGTTGATCAGCACGTAGGTGTGGCCATAGGACTTGTGCACGTCCAGGTGTTCGAGCTGGGTGGTCGCGGGCAGGACGAAGTCCGCGAGGTCCGCGGTATCGGTCATGAAGTGCTCGAGCACCACGCTGAACAGATCGGCGCGCCCGAAACCCGCGGCAACGCGCCGGCTGTCGGGCGCGACCGCGACCGGATTGCTGTTGTAGACGACGACAGCCTCGATCCTCGGTCCGAAGTCGGGTGCAGCCTCGCGCAGCAGATCGTCGCCGATCGTGCTCATGTTGACGATGCGCGGCCGCGGCGACGGCATGAGGTCGGGCCGCTCCAGCGCCGCCGCGTCGACGGCACGGCCCGACCAGCCGGAGGCCGACAGCAGCATCCCGCCGCCGTGATGCTTCCAGGCGCCGACGAGGCAGGGCAGCAGCGCCACCAGCCGCACCGCGCTGCCGCCACCGTGCACCCGCTGCATGCCGTAGTTCAGCCGGATCGCCGCCGGCCGCGCCTGCCCGTAGTCGCGCGCCAGCTGGCGCACCTCGTCGGCCGTGATCCCGCAGACCGCGGCCACGCGCTCGGGCGGCCATTGCAGGGCGCGTTCGCGCAGTGCCGGCCAGCCGCTCACGTGGCGCGCGAGGTAGTCGTGGTCGAGCCCGTCGTTGACAACCAGCTCGTGCATCAGGCCCAGGGCGAGCGCGCCGTCGGTGCCCGGCCGCAACGCGACATGCTGGTGGCACTTGTCGGCGGTCTCGGTGCGCCGCGGGTCGATGCACACCAGCCTGGCACCGGCGCGCTTGGCTGCCTGGGCAAAGGTCCAGAAATGCAGGTTGGACGCGATCGAGTTGCTGCCCCAGATCAGGATCAGCTTGGCCTGCGCGAAGTCCTCGACATGCATGCCCAGCTTGCCGCCATACGTGGCCACCAGTGCGTCGCCGCCGGCGCTGGCGCAGATCGTGCGGTCCAGACGCGATGCGCCGAGCTTGTGGAAGAAACGCGCCGCCATGCCTTCGCCCTGGATCAGGCCCATGGTGCCGGCGTAGCTGTAGGGCAGGATGGCCTGCGGGTCGCGTGCGGCGATCGAGGCCAGGCGCGCCGCGATCTCGCCCAGCGCCTCGTCCCAGCCCACCCGGCGCCACTGCCCCGCGCCCCTGGGACCGACACGCTTCAGCGGGTGCAGCACACGCTCGGGGTGATAGGTGCGCTCGGCATAGCGGCTGACCTTGGTGCACAGCGCGCCATGGGTCGGCGGGTGCTCGGGGTCGCCCTGGATGCGGATCACGCGGCCGGCGTCGACCGTGACCAGCATCGCGCAGGTGTCGGGGCAATCGTGCGGGCAGGCCGCGCGGACCACACGGACGTCGTCACTCATTCGAAGATGATGGCATACCCGCTGAATGACGCTCGGACCGCGGCGTAATATCGCCGATTGACGTCCGCCCCCCGGAGCCCGCATGAAGGTGATCGAGTCCATCCTTGCCGACGCTGCGTCGATCGCACAGATCCGCCGCGACATCCACGCCCACCCCGAACTGTGCTTCGAGGAGAACCGTACGGGCGACGTGATCGCGCGCGCACTCACCGAGTGGGGCATCCCGGTGCAACGCGGCCTGGGCAAGACCGGCGTCGTCGGCATCGTGAAGAACGGCACATCGTCGCGTGCGGTCGGCCTGCGTGCCGACATCGACGCATTGCCGATGACCGAGCACAACCACTTTCTGCACGCGAGCAAGCACCACGGAAAGATGCATGCCTGCGGCCACGACGGCCACACCGCGATGCTGCTGGCGGCGGCCAAGCATCTGGCCGGGCACCGCAATTTCGACGGCACGGTCTACCTGATCTTCCAGCCGGCCGAAGAGGGCGGCGGCGGCGCACGCGAGATGATCAAGGACGGGATCTTCGAGAAGTTCCCGATGGAGGCCGTCTTCGGCGCCCACAACTGGCCGGGCATGAAGGTGGGCCAGTTCGGCGTCAACCCGGGCGCGATGATGGCCTCGAGCAACGAGTTCAAGATCAGGATTCACGGCAAGGGTTCGCACGCGGCGCTGCCGCACCTGGGCATCGACCCGGTGCCGATCGCCTGCCAGATGGTCCAGGCCTTCCAGACGATCATCACGCGCAACCGCCGGCCGATCGACCCCGGCGTGATCTCGGTGACGATGATCCATGCCGGCGAGGCGACCAATGTGGTGCCCGATTCGGCCGCGATCCAGGGTACGGTGCGCACCTTCTCGGTCGAGGTGCTGGACATGATCCAGCAGCGCATGCAGCAGGTGGCCGAGCACACCTGCGCCGCCTTCGGCGCTCGCTGCGAGTTCGAGTTCCATCGCAACTACCCGCCGACGGTCAACCACCCGGACGAGACCGCCTTCGTGCAACGGGTGCTGGGCGGCATGGTGGGCGCCGAGAACGTGGTGCCGTTCGAGCCGACGATGGGGGCCGAGGACTTCAGCTATTTCCTGCTCGCCAAGCCGGGCTGCTACTTCACGATCGGCAACGGCGATGGTGCGCACCGCGACGGCGGCCACGGCATCGGCCCGTGCATGCTGCACAACCCGAGCTACGACTTCAACGACGAGCTGATTCCGCTCGGCGCCACGGCCTGGGTGCGCCTCGCCGAGGAATGGCTGACGACCCCGCGGCCCTGAGGCCGGGGGCGCCGCTCAGAGCCAGCCGCGCGCCTGCAACACGTCGGTGCAGGCCGACACGCCGGTGAAGTGGATCGCGTCCCAGCCGTGGCCCTGCGCCGCGGCGACATTGCCGACGTGATCGTCGATGAAGACCGTGTGCGGCCCCTCGAGCGCGAAGCGCCGCGTGGCCAGCTCGAAGATCGCCGCCTGCGGCTTCATCAGCCCGACCCGGCCGGAGTAGATGCCGTCGTCGAACTCGGCGATGAACGGGTTCTCGCGCTCCAGCCGGCTGGCGTAGGACGGAGGCATGTTCGACAGGAAGAACATGCGATGGCCCTGCACCTTCAGCCGGCGGAACAGCGCGACCACCGGCTCCTGCGCCACCAGGTGCGGCGGGATCGCGTCGATCACGCGGCGCACCTGGCCAGGCGTGATCGCGAGCCGCTGCGCGATGCGATCGGCCAGGGCGGCCGCGTCCAGGCGGCCGAGGTCGAACTGGGCCCAGTCGCTGTCGGGCGTGAAGCTCTCGAAGATCTGCGACGCGATGCGTCTGGCCGCAGCTTCGTCGGGTGCGAGTTCGGGCACGGTCTGCTGCAGCAGCCGCAGCGGCTTCCACTGGAACAGGACCGCACCGAAGTCGAAGACGACGGCGCGTGTCATGTCCTGAGCTTCTTCAGCAGCCCCGCGGTCGATGCGTCCAGGCCGCTGGCATCACCCGAGGCCAGGCGCGGCAGCAGTTCGTTGCACAAGGCCTTGCCCAGCTCGACGCCCCACTGGTCGAAGCTGTTGATGCCCCAGAGCGCACCGCTGGTGAAGACGCGGTGCTCGTACATCGCGATCAAGGCGCCGAGCGATCGCGGCGTCAGCGCGTCCAGCACCAGCGTCGTGCTCGGGCGGTTGCCGGTGAACGTGCGGTGGCGCGCGAGCACGGCCGGGTCGAAGCTCGCGCTCGCGGTCGGTGCCCTTTCGGCCATCGCGGCCTCGGCGGACTTGCCCAGCATCAGCGCCTGGCTCTGCGCCAGGCAGTTGGCCAGCAGCTTCGTGTGCTGGTCGGCGAGCGGATGGGCCGCCCGCTTGACCGCGATGAACTCGACCGGGATCACGTCGGTGCCCTGGTGCAGCATCTGGAAATAGGCGTGCTGGCCGTTGGTCCCGGGCTCGCCCCAGACCACCGGGCTGGTGCCGAACGGGACCGCCTCGCCGTCCATGTCGACCTGCTTGCCGTTGGACTCCATCTCGAGCTGCTGCAGGTAGGCCGGCAGGCGCTTGAGCCCCTGGTGATACGGCGCGACGCTGCGGCTGGTGAAGCGGTGGAAATTGCGGTACCAGACGTCGAGCAGGCCAAGCAGGATTGGCAGGTTCTGCGCCAGCGGCGCCGCGGCGAAATGGCGGTCCATCGCGTGCGCGCCGGCCAGCAGCGCGCGGAAGTTCTCGGCGCCGATGGCGATCGCCACCGGCAGCCCGATCGCGCTCCACATCGAATAGCGGCCGCCGACCCAGTCCCAGAAGCCGAAGGTCGTCGTGATGCCGAATTCGGCCGCCGCCTTCAGGTTGGTCGTGACGCCGACGAAGTGGTGCGCCGTGTCGGTGCCGCCATTGGCAGCGAACCAGGCGCGCGCGGCATGCGCATTGGCCATCGTCTCCTGCGTCGTGAAGGTCTTGCTCGCGACGATGAACAGCGTGCGCTTCGCGTCCAGACCGCGCAGCACGGCCGTGATGTCGTGGCCGTCGACGTTGCTGACGAAGTGGAAGCGCAGGCCGCGGTGGACGTAGGCATCGAGCGCCGGCACGACCATCTGCGGGCCGAGGTCGCTGCCGCCGATGCCGATGTTGACCACGTCGGTGAAGCCGCTGCGGGCCAGGTCGCGCACCTGCTCGGCATAGGCCAAGAAGGCGTCGAGCACGCCGTGCACGTCCTGGCTGTGCGGGCCGTTCCCGCGCGGCGCGCGCAGCGCGGTGTGCAGCACCGGGCGGCCTTCGGTGGCATTGATCGGGGCGCCGGCGAGCATCGCGTCGCGCCGCTCCTCGAGCCGGCACTCGCGCGCCAGGTCGCAAAGGAAATGCAGCGTCGCGACGTCGACCAGGTTCTTCGACAGGTCGGCAAACACCTCCGGTGCCTGGACGGCGAACGCATCGAAGCGGCCTGGGTCGCGCGTGAAGGCCTCGCGCAGGTCGAGGTCGCGGCCATGGGCCTCGAAGTGGCCCTTCAGTGCGGCCCAGGCTTCGGTCTTGTCGCAGCGCGGAGCATTCATTTGAGCAACCCTTCGATCATCCGGTCGAGCCTGGCGGCATCGGCGGCGAAGGCACGGATGCCTTCGGCCAGCTTCTCGGTGCCCATCGCGTCCTCGTTCAGTGCGTAGCGGAAAGACACCTCGTCGTAGCGGACCCGCGCGATGTCGGCGGCCTGCGCATCTGCGACGTCGAGCCGGCGCTGCACTGGCGCCTGGCTCGCCTGCAGCGCGGCCAGCAACTCGGGGCTGATGGTCAGCAGGTCGCAGCCGGCCAGCGCGGTGATCTGGCCGACGTTGCGGAAGCTCGCGCCCATGACCTCGGTGGCGATGCCGAACTTCTTGTAGTAGGTGTAGATCTGCGCCACCGACTTGACGCCGGGGTCGTTGACGCCGGCGTGGGCGGCCTCGTCCCAGGCGGCGCCGGCCGACCTTTTGTACCAGTCGTAGATGCGGCCGACGAACGGCGAGATCAGCTGCACGCCGGCATCGCCACAGGCCACCGCCTGGCAGAAGCTGAACAGCAGCGTGAGGTTGCAGTGGATGCCGTCGCGCTCGAGTTCGCGCGCGGCCTGGATGCCTTCCCAGGTGGATGCGATCTTGATCAGCACGCGCTCGCGCCCGATGCCGGCCGCCTGGTAGAGGCCGATGATGCGGCGCGCACGCGCGACGGTCGCGGCGGTATCGAACGACAGCCGTGCGTCGACCTCGGTGCTCACGCGCCCGGGGACGACCTTCAGGATCTCGCGCCCGAAGCGCACCAGCACCTGGTCCACGAGGGCGTCCAGCGGCGCGGCCCGGTGCGCCGCGACGGTCTCGGCCAGCAAGGGTGCGTAATCGGGTTGCTGCACCGCCTTCAGGATCAGCGAAGGGTTGGTCGTCGCGTCGCGCGGCGCAAACTGGGCGAGCTGCTTGAAGTTGCCGGTATCGGCGACGACGATGGTGTGCTGCTTGAGCTGGTCGAGCTGGTTCATGGCAGCGATTAGAACGCGGCCGAGGTGCCCCCAGGGTTGGCGCCGGATTGCCGGCGTCGCGCCATCACCACTGCGTCGCGCCGACCGGCTTGCGCCGGTACATGTCTTCATCGGCGAGGCGGATCAGATCGGCAGGCTCGTCGGCGTCCTGCGGGTACAGCGCCATGCCGACCGATCCGCCCAGGGTGACCGGCTCCTGGCCCTCGGCGACGCTGACCGGCTGGCGCAGCCCTTCCTCGATCTGCGCGCGCACACGCTCGGGCGCACTCGGGTCACGCACGCCATCGAGCAGCACGACGAACTCGTCGCCCGCCCAGCGCGCCACCATGTCGCTGTCGCGCACGGTGTCGTGCAGCCGCTTGCCCATGACCAGAAGCACGCGGTCGCCGGCCTCGTGTCCGAAGCGGTCGTTCACGGTCTTGAAGCGGTCGAGGTCGACGAACAGCAGCGCCATCATCGGCGCATCGTCGTGCCGGCGACCCTTCTTCATGCGTTCGGTCAGCCGCTGGATCACGGCGTCGCGATTGCTCAGGCCGGTCAGGCGATCGGTGCGCAGGCTGGTCTGCATGCGCTCGAAGCTCTGCGCGAGCATCCCCAGTTCGGCCGTGCGCTGCGGCGCCAGCGGCGTGTGAAGGTCCCCCTCGCCGATGCGCCGGGCGGCGTCGGCCAGCCGGCGCACGTCGCGCGCGATCCACTGCATGATGATGGAGCCGATCGCCACCACCGCCAGCGCCGCCAGCAAGCCCGCGATCATGGTGCGCACGACGTTGGCGCTGACACCGGCCATGAAGTCCTCGCGCGGCACGGCCACGACGACCGACCAGTCCAGCCCGGCCGTGTCGACCACACGCGCATAACCGGCCTCGAAGGTTCGCCCACCCGGCCCCTCGAAACGCAGGGATCCCGGCTGCGCCAGCGACGCCCCGGCCAGCAGCGGCTGCAGCCGGCGGTAGGTGGCCTCGAGCACGGGCTGCCCGGATTCCGCGGCGTTGACACGGTCGGCCGTGCCATCGGCCTTGCGCTTGAGATTGACCGCATTGGACGCCGCGATCAACTGGCCGCCCGGCTCGACGATGAAGGCGAAACCGTTGTCCGACACCTTCAGCCGGCGGACGAAGTCATCGAGCGCGCGCAGCGAGACGTCGGTGGCGACGACACCTTCGACCGCACCGTCGGCACCGGGCACTCGGCGTGCCCGCGTCGCGACCAGCTCCTGGGTGCGGAAGTCGACGTAGATCGCGGTCCAGGTCTGGAGATCCGTCCGCATGCCGGCCTGGTACCACGGGCGCTGGCGCGGGTCGTACAGGCGCTGCTCGCGTTGCGGCGGCTGCAGCTCGCCGTTGATGCCGCTGAAGCGTTGAATCGCTCGCGGCTCGTCGGCCTTGAATTTCAGGCGCAGTTCGGCGTCGTCCGCCGAGTGGCGCCACAGGCCGATGAACTGACCCGACTTGTTGCCGTAATAGACATAGTTGTTCGGATCGCGGTGCAGCGAGGTCGCGATCCAGAACCGCGTTCGCAGCGCCGCCGTCTCGGTGGCGAGGTCCACCGGCGCACGGATGCCGTTCGGGAACGCGGCCTCGAGGACCGCGCCGGAGCCGACGACGTGCCGCTCGATCGCCTGGCCAATCCGCTGCACCGTCTCCTTCAGCAGCTTGTCCGACACGGTATCCACGGCCGCGCTGCCGGCCGAATAGGACAGCGCGCCGATCACCAGCGCGAGCACGACGACCAGTGCCACGAACGGCACCGTCAGCAGGCGCTGCAGCGACAAGGGAGTGGGCAGGAGGCGCACGGCGGCGATGCTATCCGGCGTCGAACCGGTGGCCCCTAGAATTTGTGACAGATCTCACGAACGGGCCGCATGCATTTCCAGGACAACGCGCGCAACCGCCGCATCGGCATCGGCCTCGTCACCCTCACCACCCTGTGTTTCGCGGCACTGGACACGACGGCCAAATGGCTGGTGGTGTCGGTGCCCGTGTTCCAGGTCGTCTGGCTGCGCTTCCTGACCCATGTGATGCTCACCTCCGCGCTGCTGGCGCCGATCTACGGGCGCGAACTGGTTCGGGTTCGCCGACCCGGGTTGCAGATCATGCGCGCGGCCATGCTGGCGGCCATGACGGCGCTCAATTTCTGGGCGCTGCAATACCTGCAGCTGGCGCAGACCGGGGCGATCCAGTTCTCGGTGCCGCTGCTGATCGCGCTGGCCAGCGCCTGGCAGCTGGGCGAGCATCTGGATGCACGGCGCTGGATCGCGATCGTGACCGGCTTCCTCGGCGTGGTGCTCGTGATCCGGCCGGGCTCGCAGGCCTTCCACCCGGCGATCCTGTTGTCGGTGATCAACGCGCTGATCTATGCGGCCTTCAACCTGCTGACGCGGCGCATGGCCGCCACCGAGTCACCGGCGGCGACTCAGCTGATGTCGGCCATCGGCGCGACGCTCGCGACGGCGCCGTTCGCGTTCGCCCACTGGGTCACGCCGCCGGACTGGCAGACCTGGTCGCTGCTGGCATTCTGCGGGCTGTGCGGCGGCATGGGTCACTTCTTCGTCGCGCTCGCGCACCGCTATGCAACGGCGGCAACGCTCGGGCCATTCCTCTACCAGCAGATCGTCTACATGGCCCTGGGCGGCTGGCTGGTGTTCGGCCAGATGCCGGACCGCCTGGTCGTGCTGGGCGCGATCGTGGTCGTCGGCAGCGGGCTGGCCCTGCTGTGGCAGGAGATGCGCGCCGAGCCGGTGGCCGAGACCTAGACGGCCGCGACGACCGAGACCCCGCTGCCGCCGAGTACCAGGCCGAGCGTCTCGCCCATCGTCCAGCGCCGCGTCACCTCGGGCGAGACGACGAAGATCTCGCCGATGGCCGTCTCCACGGTCAGCTCGAGGAAGCTGCCGAGGTAGGCGCACTTCACGAGCGTGCCGTCGAGGCCACCGCTGGCCGGCGCGACGAGACGCCAGGCCTCGGGCCGCACGGCCACCTTCACCGGCCCGGCCGGTACCGGACCGTCAGCCTGCAATGTCAAGGGGCCGAGCGCGACGCAGCCTCCCGCGGCCGCCGTGGCCGCAAACAGCATCGCCTCGCCCATGAAGCCGGCGACGAATTCGCTCTTCGGGTGTTCGTACAGCTGCTGCGGCGTGCCGGCCTGCGCAATCAGACCGGCCTCCATCACGATGATCTGGTCGCTCACCGCGAGCGCCTCGCTCTGGTCGTGCGTGACATAGGCCACCGTGAGCTTCAGCCGCTGCTGCAGCGCGCGGATCTCCTCGCGCATGCTGCGGCGCAGGCGGGCGTCGAGGTTGCTCAGCGGCTCGTCGAACAGCATCACGCTCGGCTCGAGCACCAGCGCGCGCGCGACCGCCACGCGCTGCTGCTGCCCGCCCGAGAGTTCGCTCGGCAGGCGGTCGTCGTAGCCCTCGAGGCCGACGCTGTCCATGGTCGCGCGCGCTCGCTGCATGGCCTCGTTCTTGCCGATGCCCTGGACCGACAGGCCGTAGCACACGTTCTCGAGCACGGTCATGTGCGGGAACAGCGCGTAGCTCTGGAACACCATGCTGACGTTGCGCTCGGCAGCGCCGAGCGCGGTGACGTCCTGACCGTCGAGGAGGATCGTGCCCGAGGTCGGCGCATCGAGCCCGGCGATCATGCGCAGCAGCGTGGTCTTGCCGCAGCCCGAGGGGCCGAGGATCGTCGTCAGGGTGCCCTTGGGGACGACGAGGTCCACGCCCTTGACCACCAGCGGCGACCTGCGGTCGCCGTAGCGCTTGGTCACGTTCCTGAATTCGATGCTCATGCGGCTTTGCGCCTCCCCAGCTTGCGTTCGCCGACCACGAACTGGATCAGCGCCGTGACCGCCGACATCAGCACGATCAGCACCGTGCAGTAGGCCAGCGCGACGCCATAGTCGCCGTTGCCGACGCGGCCGATGATGTAGGTCGTGGCGAGTTCGTTCTCGGCCGTGACGAGGAAGATCACCGCCGAAACCGTGGTCATGCTGCGCACGAAGCTGTAGACCAGCGCCGCCACCAGCGCCGGCTTGAGCAGCGGCAGCACCACGCGGCGCAGCGTCGTTGCGGTGCCGGCGCGCAGCATCGTGCTGGCCTCGTCGAGATTCTTGTCGAGCTGCTTGAAGCTGGCGGTGCCGGCGCGTACGCCCACCGGCAGGTTCCGGAACACGAAGCACAGCACGATGATCAGCGCCGTGCCGGTGAGCTCGAACGGCGGCACGTTGAAGGCCAGGATGTAGCTCACGCCCAGCACCGTGCCCGGGATCGCAAACGCCAGCAGCGCCGAGAACTCGAAGGCGCGCTGGCCGACGAACTGGGTGCGCGCCAACAGCCAGCTGATCAACAGGCCGAGGCTCGCGCAGATCGGTGCCGCGATCGCCGCCAGCTTGACGGTCGTGAACAGCGAGTTCCACGCCGTGCCGGCCCAGACCAGGCCGTGCGCGCCCCACTGCAGGTCGAAGGCGGTGCGGAAGTGCGCGAGCGTGGGCGTGTAGTCGCGGCCCCAGGTCTGTACGAAACCGCCGATGAAGGCGAAGACGTAGACCACCAGCGTGAACAGCAGCCACGGCCCGGCGATGCCCAGCGTGAGCCGGCGCACGCGGTCGGGCAGCGGCATCGCCATCCCGGCATCGCCCTTGCCGGTGACCGTGGTGTAGCTCTTGCGGCCGAGCACCTTCTGCTGGATGAAGAAGACCGTCAGCGCGAAGGCCGTGAGGATCAGCGCGAGCGAGGCTGCACGGCCCTGGTCGTATTGCGCGCCGACGATGGCGAAGAAGATGTCGGTCGACAGCACCGCGTACTGGCCGCCGACGATCACCGGGTTGCCGAAGTCGGCGATGCTTTCGATGAAGCCGACGAGGAAGGCATTCGCCAGTCCCGGCTTCATCAGCGGCAACGTCACCGTCGTGAAGGTCTGCAGCCGGCTCGCGCGCAGCGTCTGCGCCGCCTCTTCCATGCTCGGGCTGATGCCTTGCACGACCCCGCGCATGATCATGAAGGCGATCGGCGTGAAGGCGAACATCTGCGCCAGCCAGATGCCGAACAGGCCGTAGAACCAGCGCGTCGGGCTCACGCCGAAGGCCCACTCGAGCAGTTGATTGACCAGCCCGGCGCGGCCGAACAGCAGGATCAGGCCGAGACCGACGACGAAGGGGGGCGTGATGATGGGCAGCAGCGCCAGGATGTTCAGCGGCCGGGCCAGGCGCGGCGCGCCGCGCTCGGCCATCAGGGCGATGAAGCTGCCCATGACCGTGGTGCCGGTGGCGGTGAGCAGGGCGAGGAAGAGCGTGTTCCAGGCGACGCCGCAGCGCACACCGCCGGCCAGGCAGCCCAGGCCCCAGACCCGCTCGTGCGCGAGCCGTTCGGCCAGCGCGGCGGGCGAGAAGCTGCCGCCGTCGTCGAGGAACGCGCCGATCAGGCTCTTGCCGACCGGCAGCGCGACGAAGAGCAGCAGCAGCGCGCCGCACAGCACCACCGCACCGGCGACGAACAGGTCGCCGCGGAAATAGCCCAGGCGCGCGATCCCGGCGCCCAGCAGCATCAACAGCGCCAGCAGCGCCAGTGCTCCGCCCAGACCGATGCCGAACTGGCCTTGCGCGAGTTCACCGAACCAGCCGTTGAAGACCTCGAAGGTCCAGCCGCGCGCGCCGATCAGGAAGCCGCTCGCGAGCAGGCCGGCGAGGCCGAAGCCAGCGCCCAGTGTCAGCAGCCAACCCTGGGCGCGGCCGGCCGGCAGTCGCCACGCCACGGCCGCGGACAACAAACCGAGCAGGCCGGTCCAGAGCCAGGACTTGCCGTGCACGGCGACCTGCACGAGGCCGCTGGCCGTCTGGCTGCCGCCAAAGGTCCCCGCCAGCGAGTGCCACACGCTCTGGTCCTGGGCGTAGTACCACGGCAGCAAGGCGTAAGCCGCCAGCCCCAGCAGCAGCCAGGCGAGAACGATGCGTCGACTGCGCTGCTGACCTCGGGTCAGCGATGTGGCGCGCGTCACGCGATCAACGTGGCAGCGAGTTGACGTCCTTCTCCCACTTCGAGATCAGTCGCTTGCGTTCGGCACTCGCGCCGTACTTCGCATAGTCGTAGTTGATGAACTTGATCTTCTTGAAATCGGGCACACGCGGGTCGATCGGCGTGGACTTGTTGCTCGGCAGCTGGAACTGCTTGGAAGCCGCACCGAACTGCTGTGCCTGCGCGGTCAGCGCCCACTCGTAGAACCGCTTGGCGTTGTCGAGATTGCGTGCACCCTTGATCAGGCTCATCGAGCCGATCTCGGCGCCCGTGCCCTCGGCCGGCGTGACCGTGGCGACCGGAAAGCCCTGCATCGCCTCGCCCGGGCCGTCGTGCACGAAGCTGATCGACAGCGTGGTCTCGCCGCGTGCCACCGCCTTGATCGGGCCGGTGCCCGAGCGGGTGTACTGGCCGATATTCCTGTGCAGCGCCTTCATGTAGTCGAAAGCCTTGTCCTCGCCCATCAGCTGCACCAGCGTGGCGACCATCGTGTAGGCGGTGCCGCTGGAGGCCGGGTTGGCGACCTGGATCTCGCCCTTGTAGACCGGGTTCAGCAGGTCGGCCCAGCTCCTGGGGATCGGCAGCTTCTTCTTCGCGATCAGCTCGGTGTTGTAGCCGAAGCCGAGCGGCCCGGAGTAGATGCCCACCGTCTTGTAGCCCGACTGCTGCGCCTGCTGCTGCGCCCAGGCGTGCAGCAGCGGCAGCGAGGCACTCTTGTACTCGAGGCTCAGGCCCAGCTCCGCCGCCTGCAGGTGCGGGTCACCGGTGCCGCCGAACCAGACGTCGGTCTTGGGGTTGGCCTTCTCGGCGATCAGCTGCGCCAGCGCCTCGCCCGAGCCCTTGAGCGACATGTTGACCTTGATGCCGGTGGTCTTGGCGAACACGGTCTGGATCATGTTGCACCACTCGGCCTGGACCGAGCAGATCACATTGATCTGGCCGCCATCCTGGGCATGGACGTGAACGGCTGCGGACAAGGCCGCCAGCGCGAACAGGGTGGACCGCACGGACATGGGGACTCCTCTTGTCGTCATCGTTTGCTGTCATTCATGCTAGCGCGCCCGGCAGCGGGGCGGATTGACCCGGACGAGAAACTCATGCATCATCGAACCTGTAACTAAGTTACATGCGCTCGGCGCACACCCCCACCACGATGGCTTTCGATCTCGTCCTCTTCGGCGGCACCGGCGACCTCGCCTGGCGCAAGCTCATGCCGGCCCTGTTCCAGGCCTTCCGCCACGGCAAGCTGCCGCCGGACGGGCGCATCCTCGCGGTGGCGCGCGACGACCGCAGCGACGCCGACTACCGCGCCTTCATCCGCGAGAAGTTCACCGACGTCGACCCGCACAAGCAGCCCAAGGACGAGGAGTACGCACGCTTCGCCGAACTGCTGCAGTACCGTCGCATGGACCTCTCGCTGCCCGACCACTACACGGGCCTGAAAGCCTGGCTCGACGAACGCGGCGCCGAGACCGTGGTGCTGTTCCTCGCCACCAGCCCGCACTTGTTCACCCAGATCTGCGCCCAGCTCGGCGCGGCCGGCATCAACGGCCCGCAGGTCCGCGTCGTGCTCGAGAAGCCGCTCGGCCAGGACCTCGCAAGCGCGCAGGAGATCAACCGCGTCGTCAGCGCGAGCTTCACCGAGAGCCAGGCGCTGCGCATCGACCACTACCTCGGCAAGGCCGCGGTGCAGAACCTCTCGGCACTGCGCTTCGGCAACGCGCTGTTCGAACCGCTGTGGCGGCGCGAGAGCATCGCCAACATCCAGATCACGCTCGCCGAGAGCCTGGGCGTGGGCACACGTGGCGACTTCTACGACCGCACCGGTGCCCTGCGCGACATGATCCAGAACCATGCGCTGCAACTGCTGACGATGATCGCGATGGAGCCGCCTTCGTCGAGCGACGCCGACGCGATCCGCGACGAGAAGCTCAAGGTGCTGAAGTCGCTCAAGCCCTTCACGTCCGAGACGGTGGCGCGCGATGTCGTGCGTGGCCAGTACAAGGCCGGCACCGTGGCCGGCGAGGCGGTCAAGGGTTACATGGAGGAGGTCAAGGTGCCCGCCGGCAGTCAGACCGAGACCTTCGTCGCGCTGCGCACCGAGATCCAGAACTGGCGCTGGGCCGGCGTGCCGTTCTACCTGCGCACCGGCAAGCGGCTGGCCGCGCGCGATGCGCAGATCGTCGTCAACTTCCGGCCGGTGCCGCACCCGATCTTCCCGGGCGCGAACCGCCCGAACAAGCTGGTCATCAAGCTGCAGCCCGAGGACGGCCTGGAACTGCACCTGATGGCGTCCAAGGGCAGCGGCAACAACGAGGTGCTGGTGCCGGTGAAGCTGGATCTCGACTTCGACAAGGCCTTCGCGGCCGAACGCGTGGGTGCTTACGAGAAGCTGCTGATGGACGCGCTGGCCGGCCGGCTGAACCTGTTCGTGCGCAGCGACGAGCAGGAGCAGGCCTGGCGCTGGGTCGAGCCCGTCCTTCATTCGTGGGCCAATGCCCCCGAGGGGCCGCGACCCTATGCCGCCGGCAGCTGGGGCCCGCCGGCGTCGAGTGCGATGGTCGCGCGCGACGGCTGCGTGTGGGACGAAGAGCAGTGAACCTCGCCAACGACGGCCATACCTCGATCATGCTGGACCGCATCCGCGCCAGCATTCCGGCGCTGCCGCCGGCCGAGCAACGCGTGGCCAAGCTCGTGCTCGCCGATGCGCGCAGCTTTGCGACGCTGCCGGTGGGCGAACTCGCCGAGCGCGCGCATGTGAGCAAGCCCACGGTCGTGCGTTTCTGCCGCAGCGTGGGCTATGACGGACTGGCCGATTTCAAGCTCAAGCTCGCCGGCAGCGTGAACGAAGGCGTGCCCTTCGTGCACCGCTCGGTCGACGAGGACGACAAACCCGGTGACCTGGTCGTCAAGGTGATCGACAACGCGGTCAGCGCGCTGCTGAAATACCGCAATGCCGCCGCCAGCCACGCGGTCGAGCGCGCGATCGATGCGCTGGCGGCCGCCTGCCGCGCCGGCAAGCGCATCGAGTTCTACGGTGTCGGCAACTCGGGCATCGTGGCGCAGGACGCGCAGCACAAGTTCTTTCGCCTTGGCGTGATGGCCAGTGCGGTGAGCGACGGCCATGTGCAGCTGATGAGCGCGACGATGCTGGGTGTGGGCGACTGTGCGGTGCTGATCAGCAATTCCGGGCGCAGCCGCGACCTGCTGGACGTGGCCGAGATCGCGCACAAGAAGGGGGCCACGGTGATCGTGATCACCGCCAGCGGCTCACCCCTGGCACACCTGGCGCAGCAGCCCGGGCACGTGCTGCTGGCCGCGGACCACCCGGAGGACTTCGACCGCTACAGCCCGATGGTCAGCCGTCTGCTGCACCTGATGATCATCGACATCCTGACCACCGGCGTCGCGTTGCGGCTCGGCAGCGAAAAGCTGCGGCCGATGCTGCAGGAGATCAAGCGCAACCTGCGCATGCGGCGCTACGCCGCCGACCACTGAGCTGCGGCCCTCAGGCCGCAGCCGCCTGCAGCTCGAGCAGTTCCTCGACGCCGTAGAGGGCCGCGAGCTGGCGCAATTTGGCTGGCGGGTTCTGCACGGCGAACGTCAGGCCCCGCCGGCGCGCGTCGCGTTGCGCTTCGAGCAGCAAGGCGATCGCCGAGGTGTCGAAATCGGCCAGCGCCGCGGCATCGACGACAAAGGGCGCACCGCGCGCGCACTGCGCCAGCGCGGACTGCAGGTCGATCAGCACCTGCGGCGTCTGCGCAAGCGTGAGGGCGGCGGGCAGTTGCATGCGCGTGGCTCCGTCTACTTGCCGCCCGCCGCAGCCTTCTTGTTGAGGTCGACGAGGTTGCTGATCAGGCCATCGATGCCGGAGTTGGTGACGATCGGCCCGAACTGCGACTTGAAGCTCGTATCGGCCAGCCACACGCCCAGCACGTTGACGTCGTAGATCTTCCAGCCGTTGGCCGTCTTCTCGAGCCGGTAGTCGAGCTGGATCGGCTCGCCCTTGCCCTTGACCTCGGTACGCACGACGACCTCGGTGTCCTCGGCGGCGGCGCGCACGGGCTTGAGCTGCACGGTCTGGTCCTTCACCTCCGTGAGGGCGCCCGAGTAGGTGCGCACGAGCAGGGTCTTGAACTCTTCCTGCAGGCGCTGCTTCTGCGCGTCGGTGGCGGTACGCCACGGGCGGCCGACGGCAATCGCCGTCATGCGCGGGAAGTTCACGTGCGGCATCACCTTGGCGTCGACCAGCGCGATGATCTTGTTCAGGTTACCGGCCTGGATGTCCTTGTCGGACTTGACGGTCTCGATGACTTCGTTGGACACCTGGCGCACGAGTGCGTCGGGCGCCACGTCGGCAGCAAGCACGGCGGTGCCGGCGGCTGCGAGCGCGCCGACCGCGATGAGCTTCGTGAAGAGAGACTTGAACATCGAATCCTTTCTCGGCATGCGGATGCGCCGCACTGACCATTAACGCTTCAGGCCGGTTCGCGGTTCACTTGCGCACGGGCGCCCCTTCAGGGGGGTCCTCGTCGGGAACTTCCGGTGGATTGCCGTCATAGACGTCGTTGCGCCGCTTGGCGAGGTACGAATCGCGCACGAAGCTGTAGCGATCGAGCGCGATCTGGTTGAGCAGACGCCCCGATGCCAGCAGGCCGGCGCGGGTGTGGATGAGTTCCAGCGCCGTCATCGTGTAGACATTGGCGCCCTCACCCGCGAGCGACGCGAAGCTCGTCACGCGGTCGACCGGGTAGGCCACCGCGTCGCGCACCGAACGCGGGCCGACGAGCGGCACGACCAGGTAGGGCCCGGGCGGAATGCCCCAGCGCCCGAGGGTCTGGCCGAAGTCCTCGTTCTGGCGCTCGAACCCCATTTCGCTGGCGACATCGAGCACGCCAAGCATGCCGAACATCGAATTGACGCCCACACGAATGGTGGTATCGAGTGCCGCTTTCGGCTTGCCCTGCAGCAGGTGGTTCACTGCCGCCCAGCCATCGGTGACGTTGCCCAGCACATTGTCGAAGGCCTCGCGCAGCGGCTCGGGCACGACGTCGCGGTAGGCCTTGGCCACCGGGATCAGCACGGCCTGGTCGATCGCATCGTTGAACGCGAAGACCTTGCGGTTCATGGCCTCCCACGGGTCGGCCCTGGACAGCGCCGCGACGGCCTTGGCACCCGGCACCGCAGGCGGCGGCACGGTGGCGCAGCCGGCCGCCAACAAGACGACGAGGCCGCAGACGGCGATCGGCGCGCGCTTCATTTGGGCGCTCCGCCCGTGCTGCCGGCTTCACCGGCCTTGCTGGTGACGAGCTGGCCGATGAGGTTCTCGAGCACCACCGCCGACTGGGTCTGCTTGATCGTGCCGCCCGCCGCGAGGTTCTCCTCGGACGGGCCGGGCTCGATGCCGATGTACTGGTCGCCCAGCAGGCCGGCGGTGAGGATCTTGGCCGATGAATCCTTGGGGAACACGACTTCGGCGTCGATCTCCATCGCGACCACCCCCTGGAAGGTCTTGGGGTCGAGCTTGATCGAAGTGACACGCCCGACGGTGACACCGGCACTGCGGATCGGCGAACGCGCCTTCAGGCCGCCGATATTGTCGAAACGGGCCGTGATCGAGTAGCCCTTGCCGGTGCCGAAGGTGGTCAGGTTGGCAGCCTTCAGCGCCAGAAAGACGAGCCCGAGCATGCCGAGCAGGACGAACAGGCCGACCAGCGTCTCGATACCGCGTTTGTTCATGGTTGTGTGGCTCCCATCAAGGCGTCGAGAACATCAACGCCGTCAGCACGAAGTCCATCGCCAGCACGGCCAGCGACGAGATCACGACCGTGCGCGTCGTGGCATAGGCCACGCCCTCGGGCGTGGCGTCGGTTTCATGGCCCTGGTACAGCGCCACCATGGTGCAGATGACACCGAAGACAAAGCTCTTGACGATGCCGTTGCCGACGTCGCGGAAGACGTCGACCTTCGATTGCATGATGCTCCAGAAGTTGCCGGAATCCACCCCGATCAGCATCACCGCGACGACGTAGGCGCCGAGGATACCGACCGCAGAGAACAGGATCGCCAGCAGGGGCATCGACACCATGCCGGCGAGGAAACGCGGCGCGAGGATTCGGCTCTTGGGGTCGACCGCCATCATCTCCATCGCGGCCAGTTGCTCGCCGGCCTTCATCAGGCCGATCTCGGCAGTCAACGAAGTGCCGGCACGGCCGGCGAACAGCAGTGCCGTGACCACGGGCCCGAGTTCACGCACCAGCGACAGATTGACGATCAGGCCCAGCGATTCGGTCGCGCCATAGGTCACGAGCGCGTAGTACATCTGCAGCGCGAGCACGAAGCCCACCGCCGTGCCCGAGGCCAGGATGATCAGCAGCGACAGGTTGCCGACTGCGTGGATCTGCCTGACCACGAGCCCGAAGCGGCGCATCGATGCGGGAATTGCGGCCAGGACCTCGCCCGTGAAGAACGCGGCATGGCCGAAGCCGCCGAGCACCCTGAGCGCGCGCGCGCCGAGTTCGGCCAGCCAGGTGGTCATGACACCCCCTCGCCGAGGCCGAAGTCCTGCGCGATCGGCGGCGCCGGGTAGTGGAACTTGACCGGCCCGTCGGGTTCGCCGCGCACGAACTGGCGCACTTCAGGGTCGGTCGAGTCCATCAACTCCTTGGGCGTGCCCTGCGCGACGATGCGCCCGCCGGTGGCCATCAGCACGATGAAGTCGCTGATCGCCATGCACTCGGGCACATCGTGCGAGACGACCAGCGAGGTCGCACCGGTCACGTCGTTGAGCGTGCGGATCAACTTGGCGGCCACCCCCATCGAGATCAGGTCCAGCCCGGCAAACGGTTCGTCGTACATGATCAGTTCGGGATCGAGCGCGATCGCACGCGCCAGTGCGATGCGCCGGGCCATGCCCCCCGACACCTCGCTGATGCGCAGCGCCGCCGCGCCACGCAGCCCGACCGCATTGAGCTTCATCAGCACGATGTCGCGGATCAGCGGTTCTGGAAGCCCGCTGTGCTCGCGCAGCGGGAACGCCACGTTGTCGAAGACGCTCAGGTCCGTGAACAGCGCGCCGAACTGGAACAGCATGCCCATGCGCCGGCGCAGGCGGAACAGCTGGGCCTTGTTTGACGCATCGATGGTCTCGCCGTCGAACCGCACCGCGCCGCTGGTCGCCCCATGGCTGCCGCCGATCAGGCGCATCAAGGTCGTCTTGCCGCAGCCCGACCCGCCCAGGATGGCCGTTACCTTGCCGCGCGCAAAGTTCAGCGAGATGTCGCGCAGGATCAGCCGGCTCGTGTCATAGCCGAAGCTGACATGGTCGACCTCGATCAGGTGATCTGGATTCAAGCCGCGCGGCCCCGGTGGCCGTGGGCCCGGGGGAAGGAGAATTGTTCTAAGGGTATTCTCGCATGCACCCCCCATGGGTGCTGGCCACATGGTCCTTTGCCGGGCCGCGACCCTCGCCAGGCCCGCCATACCGTCTGGTTGCACGGTCAGGCCGCTGGCGCGGAGCCGGCCCTGGCCGGGTCCGCTGGCTCTGCCCCGTCGAGGCCCGGTGCCCAAGGGCCTTCGGCGGCGCGCGACTTATCGCGGCAGGTCGCTGCGGCCCATCAGGGACTCGTCGACCGACCGCGCCGCCTGACGGCCCTCGCGGATGGCCCAGACCACCAGGCTCTGGCCACGGCGCATGTCGCCAGCGGCAAAGACCTTGTCGACGTTCGTCCGGTAGCCGCCGTCGAAGTCAGTGCTCGCCTTGGCATTGCCGCGCGCATCGCGATCGACGCCGAAGGCATCCAGCACCGTGGCCACGGGCGCGGTGAAGCCCATCGCCAGCAGCACGAGGTCGGCCTTGTACTCCTTCTCGGTCCCTGGCACCTCGACCATCCTGCCGCCCTGCCATTCGACATGGACGGTCTTCAGGCCGGTGAGCTTGCCCTTGGAGCCGACGAACTCCTTGGTCGCGATCGCGAATTCGCGCGTGCAGCCTTCCTCGTGGCTGGAACTGGTGCGCAGCCTGGTTGGCCAGTACGGCCAGACCAGGGGCTTGTACTCCTGCTCCGGCGGCATCGGCATGACCTCGAACTGGGTGACGCTGGCCGCACCATGGCGATTGCTCGTGCCCACGCAGTCGCTGCCGGTATCGCCGCCACCGATCACGATGACATGCTTGCCGGTGGCCATGATCTGGCCCTTGAGCTTGTCGCCGGCGACGACCTTGTTCTGCATCGGCAGGAACTCCATCGCGAAGTACACGCCGTCGAGGTCGCGCCCCGGCACCGGCAGGTCGCGCGAGGTTTCCGAGCCGCCGGTCAGCAGCACGGCGTCGAACTCGCCCTTGAGCTTCTCGGCGGAGACGGTCTCCTTCGCATCGTTGGTGACCTTGGAGCCCTCAGGCATCGCGCCGACCAGGACGCCGGTGCGGAAGGTGACGCCCTCGGCCTTCATCTGCTCGATGCGACGGTCGATGTGCGACTTCTCCATCTTGAAGTCGGGGATGCCATAGCGCAGGAGGCCGCCAATGCGGCTGTTCTTCTCGAACACGGTCACGTCATGGCCGGCGCGCGCGAGTTGCTGCGCCGCCGCCAGGCCTGCCGGACCCGAACCGACGACCGCGACCTTCTTGCCGGACTTCGCCTTGGGCGGCTGCGGCTTGACCCAGCCCTCGGCCCAGGCGCGGTCGATGATTGCGTGCTCGATCGACTTGATGCCCACCGCGTCGTCATTGACGTTCAGCGTGCAGGCCGCCTCGCACGGTGCGGGGCAGACCCGGCCTGTGAACTCGGGGAAGTTGTTGGTCGAGTGCAGGACATCGATCGCACTGCGCCAGTCGCCGCGGTAGACGAGATCGTTGAAGTCCGGAATGATGTTGTTGACCGGGCAGCCGCTGTTGCAGAACGGCGTGCCGCAGTCCATGCAGCGGGCACCCTGGATCTTCGCTTGGTCAGCGTTCAGGCCAATGACGAATTCCTTGTAGTTCTTGACGCGCTTCTCGACCGCCTCGTAACCCTCTTCGAGACGCTCGAACTCCATGAAGCCGGTGACTTTTCCCATGGTTCACTCACTCATTCGTTGATCAGATCAGGCGCGCAGGCGCCGGGCCGCCCCAAGCCGGCGCGCCACCCCTCGGGGGCGGGCTCGGTACGCCGGGGCCGGGGCACTCATTTCGCTGGAGCGGTGGCGGCACCCGACTTCGCCTTGGCCTTTTCGGTGGCCTTGTTGGCCTCGACCTTGGCGGCGCCCTCTGCGAGCGCGCGCTTGTACTCGTGCGGGAAGACCTTGACGAACCTCGCACGGGCATTGGCCCAGTCGTCCAGGATTTCGCGTGCGCGCAGCGAACCGGTCCACTTGTGGTGGTCCTCGATCAGCTTCTTGAGTTGGGCCTCGTCGGTCAGGCCACGATGCCATTGCGCGGCGCTGCCGCCGGTGATCTGCTCGTCGGCACCCAGCACCTTCTCGAGCGCGACCATGCTGGTGTTGCAGCGGCGCGCGAACTGGCCGTCGTCGTCAAACACATATGCCACGCCGCCGCTCATGCCGGCGGCGAAGTTGCGCCCGGTCCGGCCGAGCACGGCCACCGTGCCGCCGGTCATGTATTCGCATCCATGGTCGCCCGTGCCTTCGACGACCGCGGTCGCCCCCGAAAGGCGGACCGCGAAGCGTTCGCCGGCCACGCCGCGGAAGAACGCCTCGCCGCTGGTCGCGCCATACAGCGCGGTGTTGCCGATGATGATGTTCTTGGTCGCGTCGCCACGGAACTCGATCGACGGCCGCACCGCGATGCGCCCGCCCGACAGGCCCTTGCCGGTGTAGTCGTTGGCGTCGCCGATCAGGTACAGCGTGATGCCGTGGGCCAGGAAGGCGCCGAAGCTCTGGCCGCCGTTGCCCTCGGCCTGGATGAAGATGGTGTGGTCGGGCAGGCCCTCGGAGCGCTGGCGGATCAGTTCGCCGGACAGCATCGCGCCGACCGAGCGGTTCACGTTGCGGACCTCCTCCATGAACTGGACCTTCTCGCCGCGTTCGATGGCCGGGCGGCACTTCTCGATCAGCTTGAGGTCCAGCGCCTTGTGCAGGCCGTGGTCCTGCTGCTCGACCTGGAAGCGCGGCACGTCGACCGGCACCGCGGGCTGGTGGAACACGCGGGTGAAGTCCAGGCCGCGCGCCTTCCAGTGCTCGACGCCCTTGCGGGTGTCGAGCAGGTCGGCGCGGCCGATCAGGTCGTCGAACCTGCGGATGCCCAGCTGCGCCATGATCTGGCGCGCCTCCTCGGCGACGAAGAAGAAGAAGTTGACGACATGCTCGGGCTTGCCGGCGAACTTCTTGCGCAGCACCGGGTCTTGCGTGGCCACGCCGACCGGGCAAGTGTTCAGGTGGCACTTGCGCATCATGATGCAACCCTCGACGACCAGCGGGGCGGTCGCGAAGCCGAATTCGTCGGCGCCCAGCAGGGCGCCGATGACGACGTCGCGGCCGGTCTTCATCTGGCCGTCGGCCTGGACGCGGATGCGGCTGCGCAGCCGGTTGAGCACCAGCGTCTGCTGGGTCTCGGCCAGGCCCAGCTCCCACGGCGTGCCGGCATGTTTGATCGACGACCAGGGCGACGCCCCCGTGCCGCCGTCGTGACCGGCGATCACGACATGGTCGGCCTTGCACTTGGCAACACCGGCGGCGATGGTGCCCACGCCGACCTCGGACACGAGCTTGACGCTGACCGAGGCGCGCGGGTTGGCGTTCTTCAGGTCGTGGATCAGTTGCGCGAGGTCTTCGATCGAATAGATGTCATGGTGCGGCGGCGGGCTGATCAGGCCGACGCCCGGCACCGAGTAACGCAGCATGCCGATGTACTCGCTGACCTTGCCACCCGGCAGCTGACCGCCCTCGCCCGGCTTGGCGCCCTGGGCCATCTTGATCTGGATCTGGTCGGCACTGACCAGGTACTCGGTCGTGACGCCGAATCGGCCCGAGGCCACCTGCTTGATCTTGCTGCGCAGGCTGTCGCCGTCCTGCATTTCGTAGTCGGCCTCGATGACCTTGGCACCGATGACGTCGGACACCTTCGTGCCTTTGGTGATCTTGATGCCCTTCAACTCGTTGCGATACCGAGCCGGGTCTTCGCCGCCCTCGCCGGTGTTGCTCTTGCCACCGATGCGGTTCATCGCGATGGCGAGCGTCGAATGCGCCTCGGTCGAGATCGACCCGAGCGACATCGCGCCCGTGGCGAAGCGCTTGACGATCTCGGCCGCGGGCTCGACCTCGTCGATCGGACAAGCCTTGCCCGGATCGACCTTGAACGCGAACAGCCCACGCAGCGTCATGTGGCGGCGGCTCTGGTCGTTGATGAGCTGGGCGTATTCCTTGTAGGTTTCGAACTTGTTCGCACGCGTGCTGTGCTGCAGCTTCGCGATGGCGTCCGGCGTCCACATGTGCTCCTCGCCGCGCACGCGCCAGGCGTATTCGCCGCCGGCGTCGAGCATGCGCGCGAGCACCGGGTCGTCGCCGAAGGCGGCCTGGTGCATGCGAATCGCCTCTTCCGCAACCTCGAAGACGCCAATGCCGCCGACCTGGCTGGCGGTGCCGCGGAAGTACTTCTCGACGAAGCTCTTCTCCAGGCCGATCGCCTCGAAGAGCTGGGCGCCGCAGTACGACATGTAGGTGCTGACACCCATCTTCGACATGATCTTCGACAGACCCTTGCCGATCGCCTTGACGTAGTTGTAGATCGCCTTCTCGGCTGACAGCTCGCCCGGGAGATCCTTGTGGATCGCCGTCAGCGTCTCCATCGCCAGGTATGGGTGCACGGCCTCGGCGCCGTAGCCCGCGAGCACCGCGAAATGATGCACCTCGCGTGCCGAGCCGGTCTCGACGACCAGGCCCGCCGTCGTGCGCAACCCCTCGCGCACGAGGTGATGGTGCACCGCCGAAAGCGCCAGCAGCGCGGGGATCGCAATCTGCGCGCGGCTCATCCTGCGGTCGGTGACGATCAGGATGTTGTGACCCGACTTGATCGCATCCACGGTCTCGGCGCACAGTGACGCGAGCTTGGCCTCGACACCCTCGCGGCCCCAGTCGGCCGGATAGGTGATGTCGAGCTCGTAGCTCTTGAACTTGCCCGACGTGTGCTGTTCGATCGCACGCAGGCGCGCCATGTCGTCGAAGTCGAGCACGGGCTGCGTCACTTCCAGCCGCATCGGCGGGTTGATCGCGTTGATGTCGAGCAGGTTGGGCTTCGGCCCGATGAAGCTGTTGAGCGACATCACGATGGCCTCGCGGATCGGGTCGATCGGCGGATTCGTGACCTGTGCGAACAACTGCTTGAAGTAGTTGTAGAGCGGCTTGTCCTTGTCCGACAGCACTGCCAGCGGCGAGTCGTTGCCCATCGAGCCGATGCCTTCTTCGCCGTTGGCGGCCATCGGGCTGAGCAGGAACTTCAGGTCTTCCTGCGTGTAGCCGAAGGCCTGCTGGCGGTCGAGCAGCGACTCGCCGAAACTGCCTGCATCGGTGGAGGTGACCTCGATCGTGTCGAGCTTGATGCGCACGTTCTCGATCCACTGGCGGTACGGCCGGGCATTGGCGTACTGGTTCTTCAGTTCCTCGTCGTCGACGATTCGGCCCTGCTCGAGGTCGATCAGGAACATCCTGCCCGGCTGCAGACGCCACTTCTTGACGATCCGGTTCTCGGGGATCGGCAGCACGCCCGACTCCGAGGCCATCACGACCAGGTCGTCGTCGGTGACGATGTAGCGCGCCGGGCGCAGCCCGTTGCGGTCGAGCGTGGCGCCGATCTGCTTGCCGTCGGTGAAGACCATCGCGGCCGGGCCGTCCCAGGGCTCGATCATCGCGGCGTGGTACTCGTAGAACGCGCGCCGGCGCGCATCCATCAGCTCGTGGTTCTCCCAGGCCTCGGGGATCATCATCATCGCGGCATGGGCAAGCGGGTAGCCCGCCATCGTCAGCAGCTCGAGCGTGTTGTCGAATGTCGCCGTGTCGCTCTGGTGCTCGAAGCTGATCGGATAGAGCTTCTTCAGGTCGTCGCCCAGCACGGGCGACTTCATCACGCCCTCGCGCGCGCGCATCCAGTTGAAGTTGCCCTTGACCGTATTGATCTCGCCGTTGTGCGCGACGAAGCGGTAGGGGTGAGCGAGCGGCCACTCGGGAAATGTGTTGGTCGAGAAACGCTGGTGCACCAGCGCCAGCGCCGAGACCGTGCGCGGGTCGGCCAGGTCCTTGTAGTACTGGCCGACCTGGTCGGCCAGCAGCAGGCCCTTGTAGATGACCGTGCGGCAACTCATGCTGGGCACGTAGTACTCGCGACTGTGCGTGAGCTTGAGCGCCTGGATCGCCGCGGAGGCGGTCTTGCGGATCACGTACAACTTGCGCTCGAGCGCGTCGGGCACGATGACGTCCGGGCCACGGCCGATGAAGACCTGGCGGATCACCGGCTCCTTGGCGCTCACGTTGGGCGACATCGGCATGGCGCGGTCGACCGGCACGTCACGCCAGCCCAGAAGCACCTGCCCCTCGGCCTTGATCGCGCGCTCCAGCTCCTGCTGGCAGGCCAGTCGCGACGCATGCTCCTTGGGCAGGAAGATCATGCCGACACCGTATTCGCCGGGCGGCGGCAGCGTCACGCCCTGGGCTGACATCTCGGCGCGGTAGAACTCGTCCGGGATCTGGATCAGGATGCCGGCACCGTCGCCCATCAGCTTGTCGGCGCCGACGGCGCCGCGGTGATCGAGATTCTCCAGGATCTTGAGTCCCAACTCGACGATCGAGTGCGCCTTCTGGCCCTTGATGTGGGCAACGAAGCCGACGCCGCAGGCATCGTGCTCGTTCGCTTCGTCATAGAGGCCTTGCGCGCGGGCGAGGTCGAGTTCGGTGTCGGTCACGGCGGTTTGAGGCAGAAGGTCCATGGGGTTTCTCCGGGCGCGCGGAAGGGCTGATGAGGATAGTGCGGCGCAGCAAACGGGGCAAGTTCAATGAATTGGTGTCAGAGTCATTTTAAGATGGCACCAGCATGCTGCCTGCATTAAATGGGGACATAGTGAAACGGTGAACTTGCTGGGGCGATAGCAAGTTCCTGGCCCGCTCCGGGTTGCTCGGCCTCACGCGTCGGCGGTTCGCTGCAGCTTGCGCGGTCGCCCGCGGCTGCGCGGTAGCAGCGGTCTTGGCGCGTCCTGCTGCAGCTGCGCCAGGTAGTGCGCGCTGCCGAGCGGCCGCCCGCTGCGCAGCGCGGACTCGATGGCTGTGCGCTGGCGCGGCGTCAGGCCCGCCCCGGCCTGGCGCAGATAGGCCGCGTGGCGCTCGAACGGGGTATTTCCCAGCGCCCAGTAGGCCCCGACGTCACTGAGTGCCGGATCGACGACCTGCCCGAGATGGTGCGCAAGGCTGGACAGCACCGGCCCGGACAGCGCGTCGGTGTTCGTCCCGCCTTCGGCGGTGGCTGACCCTTCGACGAAGTGCATCGCCGCCAGCACCCAGGCGCCGTCCTCGACGACACAGGCGCGGAACCGCCCTTCCCAGAGCGTACCCGAGCGTCCGTGGCGGGCATTGAACCAGCCGACGTAGCGACGCCCCAGCGCCTGCATCATCCGGCTCAATGCCTGCGGTGTCGGCGGGGTCACGAGCAGCCCGAAGTGCTCGCACGCCAGTCCCCAGGCATGCAGCACCACGCGATGCGTGGCCGCGGTATCACGCAGCAATGCGAGCCAGTGCTGGCGGTCGACATCGTCGCGCACGATGCCCGTGCGGTTGTGGCCCTGCTGCAAGACCAGGTGGACCTGGCCGGCCAGCAGAAAGCGCGACTGCCGGGCCATGGTGCTGCCGGGTCAGGCCGCGCCCGGGCGCTCCCGCGCCGCCGCAGCGCCAGCACGGGGGGCAGCGAGCACGAGAAAGTCGGGGGTCGCCACGTTCAGGCCGCCGTATGCCGATCGATCACGGCTGCCACCGTCTCGTCGGGAGCCGCGCGCACGGCAGCGCGGCCGATCGCCTCGAGCACGACAAACCGGATCTGGCCGGCCTCGGCCTTCTTGTCGTGGCCCATCAGTTCGAGGTAGCGCGCAGCGCCGAGCGCCGGCGCGACGAGCGGCAAGCCCGACCGCTCGAGCAGGCGGCGCATCCGCTCTACCGTCGCAGCCGGCACAAGGCCCAGGCGCGCCGACAACTCGGTCGCCATCAGCATGCCGCAGCCCACGGCCTCGCCATGCAGCCAGGCGCCGTAGCCCAGCCCGGCCTCGATGGCGTGGCCGAAGGTGTGGCCGAAATTCAGGATTGCGCGCAGGCCGCCTTCGCGCTCGTCCTGACCGACCACCCAGGCCTTGATCTCGCACGAGCGCCGGATCGCATGCGCCAGCGCGGAGGTGTCACGCGCCAGCAAGGCGTCGAGGTTCGTCTCGATCCAGCCCAGGAATTCGGCATCGGCGATCGGCCCGTACTTGATGACCTCGGCCAGCCCGGCGATCAGCTCGCGCTGCGGCAGGGTGCGCAGGGTGTCGAGGTCGCAGACCACACGCTCGGGCTGGTAGAACAGCCCGATCATGTTCTTGCCCAGCGGGTGGTTGATCGCGGTCTTGCCGCCGACCGACGAATCCACCTGCGCCAGCAACGTGGTGGGCACCTGCACGAAGGGCACACCGCGCATGTAGCAACCGGCGGCAAAGCCGGTCATGTCGCCGACCACGCCGCCGCCGAGCGCGAACAGCACGGTCTTGCGGTCGCAGCCTGCACCCAGCAGGTGGTCGAAGATGCTGTTCAGCGCCGGCCAGTCCTTGTGCGCCTCGCCGTCGGGCAACTCGAGCACCGAAACCTGCCGATACTGGAGGCCGAGCGCCGTCTTGAGGGCCGCGGCATAGAGCGGAGCGACCGTCGTGTTGCTGACGATCACCGCATGCCGTGCAGGGGGCAGCGCGGCCCAGGTCGACGGATTACCGAGCAACCCGCCCCCGATCAGGATGTCGTATTGCGCGTTGCCGGTGTCGACAGCGACCGTGGTCGTGGCGAGGGGGTCATGGGCCATGCGCCGCAGTGTAGCGGCGGCCCCTCGGCAGGCGTCTTCAGGCCGACCTGGCCTGCGGATCCACCGGCGACGGCACGACGCTCGGATCGATCGCGCCCGTCAGTTCCAGTTGCATCAGGATCATGTTGACCAAGCCGGGCACCGACGGCCGCGAGGTCTCGACCGTGTAGTGCGCCGTGCGCCGGTACAGCGGGTCGCGCTCGCGGTAGAGGTCACGCAGGCGCTTGAGCGGGTCGGCCACCTGCAACAGCGGGCGGTGCGTATCGTGGCGCAGGCGCCGGAACAGTTCTTCGGGCGTCGAACGCAGGTAGAAGACCTTGCGCCGCGAGTGCAGCGCCTCGCGATTGGCCTCGCGCAGCACCGCGCCGCCGCCGGTGGCGACGACATTGTCGGCCTCCTGCGTGACGGCATCGATCACCGCCTGCTCGACGTCGCGGAATTCGGCTTCGCCGTGGGTCTCGAAGAAGGTCCGGATCGGCATGCCGATCCGGTGTTCGATCTCGCTGTCGGTGTCGACGAAACGCAGGCCCAGTTGTCGCGCCAGGTGGCGCCCGACGGTGGACTTGCCACTGCCGGGCATGCCGACCAGCGCGATCAGGGGCACGGAATCGATCCGGCCGGTGCGGCGTCCTTCACCAGGGTTTGCGAGTACGCGGTCCCGAAGCCACCCGGCGTGGTGAACGTCACCGTCACGGTGCCGACACCGACGTCGTTGTCGAATGCGTAGCTCACACCGGCACTGGTCGGCGTCGAGGTGCTGGGCATCGGCGAACCTCCGGTCACGGCCACCGACAGGCCGTTGGTCGAGGCGAGCGTCAGCTTGGTGCCTGCCGGCAGCGGATTGAATGCACCGGCGCGCTCGTCACTCAGGTCGATCGGATTCGCATCCGACATGAAGAAGCTGATGACGCCCGACTTGCCCACGCCGGCGAGCGGTACGCTGCCGAAGGGATAGAAGGTCTGGCGCATGGGCTTGTCATTGGCGTAGGGGCGGCCTTGGGCGTCGAGCGTTCCACTTTCGCCGTAGTGGGTGATCAGCGAGTAGCCGGCCGGGCAGCCCGTGGACGGGCTCGAGAAGGCACCGCTCGGCCACGATGTCCCCCATACCGGCCGGGCCGCCGAGGTGGAAAGCACGGTCTGTACGGCCTTGCGCACATAGGCGCGGCCCCAGCCGGCGACGCAGGTGTTCAGCGAAGCCCCGGTGTGCGACGTGGCCCGCGACGGCGATGCCGGCGTCAGTTGCAGCAGCGTCGAGGTCGCAACCCGGCACGGGTCGGTGCCCGAAATGCCGAGCGAGATGAACTGGTCCTCGGCCGCGTTGTAGGAGCCGTTGAGCAGGCGGTCGAGGAAGACATCGCCCAGGTCCTGGTAGTCCTCCCCCAGGTCGTAGACGTTGTTGCCATTGGCGTCGAGGAAGGATTCCTCGCCCAGCGCATAGGCCAGGATCGTGATGCGGCCGTCCGACGGGCGCGGGCTCGCCGACTGGAAATTCGCCGTGGCACGCGACAGACCGTTGACGGACTCGGTGAAGCGGATCGCCTGCACCTGGCCGCCCTCGGCGACGAAATTGATCGCGGTCCCGGCAGGGACCGGGTTGCTAAACCGGTCGGACGCGATCACGGTGTAGGTGTTGGGGGTGCCATCGATATTCCAGCCTTCGATGTTGATCGTGCCCTGCGCCAGCGAGAAATTGTTCTGCGACGGCAGGCCGACCGCGATCGCCAGGCTGCTCGAGACGGTCGAGATGCTCGTGGCCGCCTGCAGCGTGGCCTTGATCCGCACCGGCGTGGGCACCGTGCCGGCATTCACCCGCGCCAGCACCTTGCCCTCGGAGTCGGTCAACTTCGTCACCGCGACGCTGCCGCCGTCGATCAGCAGGCCGCCGGCGAGAGTGGTCGGCTCGAGCGTCACCGACTGCCCGGGCACGCCCGCGCCGTTGGCGTCACGCACCTGGAAGATGACATTGGAGTTCTCGACGAAGCCCGAGCCCTTGAGGAAGATGGTGTCGGGGCTGGCCGAGACGAAGGAGATGCTGGCGACCTGGGGCGCGCTCAGGTTCAACTGCAGCGAAGCATTCGCCGCGGTGCCGGTGACCGAGGCCTGCAGCCCGTCGATGCGGTCGGTCGAGCCGCAGCCATTGTCGCGGTAGGTGAAGACCGCCGAGCCGGTGCCGGTGGTGGCGCTGGCCGGGGTCAGGGTCGCCTTGCCCTTGGCGACACACGTCGAAGAGATGGCGATGCTGACCGGCGTGCCTGCGGTGGCGCCCGTGAGCGTGACGGTCAGCGCGGTCTGGCCGTAGGCATCGAGCGTGCCCGCGCCGATGTCCGACTTGAAGCTGGCGATCGTGACGTCGGTCGCGGTCAGCTGGAAGCCGGTCGAGGCGGTGGCCGACTTGGTGCCGACCGTCACCGAGACGACCACGTTGTCGGCGCCTGCGCCGGCCGTGGCCGACGGCACCAGGTTCACGGTGGCGACGCCGCCGGCGTCGGTCAGCGCCGAACTGGCGCTGAAGGTGCCGCGGTTGTTCTGGGTCGTGAAATTGACGACCTGGCCCGGGATCGCGGCGCCGCTCGCGCTCACGACCTTGGCCGTCACGGTGGCCGGTGCCGCGGCCGTGACGGTCTGCGACGACAGCGAAACCGAGATGATCGGCGCCGTCGTGTCGGTGCCGGTGCCGGTGCCCGAGCCCGTCGAACCGCCGGTCCCGAGCACGGGCGTGCCCGCGCTTCCACCGCCACCACCACATGCAGACAGCAGGGCCAGCGACAAGGCGAGCCCCCAACCCAGCAAAACGCTCTTCATCTGTTCCACCCTAATTGGATATGGCTGCAGTGGCGCGCGCTCAGCGCGCAGCCGACCTGTCGGTCACGATCTTCGGTGTGATGAACACCAGAAGTTCGGTCTTGTTGTAGATGCGCTGCCGGTTCTTGAACAGGTTGCCGAGGTAGGGCACGTCACCCAGCAGCGGAACCTTGTTGACCTCGTCGCGCTCGGTCTGCGTATAGATGCCGCCGATGACGACGGTGCCGCCGTTCTCGACCAGCACCTGTGTCTTCACGTGCTTGGTATCGATCGCGAAACCGGCCACCGTGGAGCGGCCCACGCTGTCCTTGTTGACGTCGACGTCCAGGATCACGTTGCCCTCGGGCGTGATCTGGGGAATCACCTCGAGCTTCAGGTTGGCCTTGCGGAACTGGATGTTGGTCGCGCCGCTCGACGTTGCGGCCTGGTACGGCAATTCCTCGCCCTGCTCGATCAGCGCCTTGACCTGGTCGGCCGTGATGACCCGCGGGCTCGAGACGATCTTGCCCTTGCCTTCGGCTTCGAGCGCCGAGAGCTCGAGGTTGAGGAAGCGATTGGCCGATGCGCTGAACAGCGACAGCGCGAAGGTCGCCGCCTCGGCCCCGCCGAGCCCGCTGGTATTGGCCGGCATGTTGACGAAGCGCGAGTCGTAGTACTTGTTCAGAACCGCGTTCGTATTGCCCAGATCGGTCGCAACCTGGTTGGTCATGCCGCCGATCGCGTTGTAGTTCGAGCCGATCAGCACGCGGTTGTCGCCGCCGACACCGTAGCCCGGCGTCCCGCCCTGGATACCGCGCAGGTCGTTGGCGCCGAGCTTGACCCCGAGCGAGCGGCCGAACTTGTCGTCGGCCTCGACGATGCGCGCCTCGATCAGCACCTGGCGCACCGGGATGTCGATCTTGACGATCAGGGCCTGGATCTCCTCGAGCTTGCCGGGGATGTCGGTCACGAACAGCTGGTTGGTCCGCTGCTCGAAGATCACGCTGCCGCGCGGCGACAGGATGCGCGTGGCCTGCGACGAGCCGCCGGAGCCGCCCTGGCCCTGCGACTGGCCGGTCAGACCCTTGGCCACTTCCTCGGCCTTGGTGTAGTTCAGCTGGTACGACTGCGTGCGCAGCGGCTCCAGGTCGGCGAGCTTCTTCTTCGACTCGAGCTCGACCTGCTCCTTCGCATTGAGCTCGTCCTTGGGCGCGACCCACAGCACGTTGCCGTTCTTGCGCACGCCCAGGCCCTTGCTCTGCAGGATGATGTCCAGGGCCTGGTCCCAGGGCACGTCCTTCAGGCGCAGCGTCACGTTGCCGGTGACGGTGTCGCTCGTCACGACGTTGAAGTTGGTGAAGTCGGCGATCACCTGCAGCAGCGCCCGGACCTCGATATTCTGGAAGTTCAGCGACAGCTTCTCGCCCTGGAAGCCCGGCCCCTGCGTCAGCTTGTTCGGGTCCATCTTGACCGGGCGCACCTCGAGCACGAACTGGTTGTCGGCCTGGTAGGCGCTGTGCTCCCAGGCACCACGCGGCTCGACGACCATGCGGACCTTGTCGCCGCTCTGGAAGGTGGCGATCGATTGCACCGGTGTGCCGAAGTCGGACACGTCCAGGCGCCGCCGCAACTGATCGGGCAGCGTCGAACGCAGGAATTCGACCACCAGACTCTGGCCCTGCTGGCGGATGTCCACGCCGACCTGGGTGCTGGGCAGGCTGACCAGCACGCGCCCGGCGCCGTCGGCACCGCGGCGGAAGTCGATGTCGCGCACCGCGAGCGACTGCGTGTTCTGCGGCTCGGCAAAGCGCGCCGGCTCGTTGGCGGCCGCCGGCGCGCCTGCGCCGGGGTCCAGGACCACGACGAGCGCCTTGCCGTCGAGCTGGGCCCGGTAGTTGGCCGGCTGCTTCAGGTTCATGACCAGCCGCGTGCGGTCACCGCCCTGCGCCACGCTCACCGAACGCAGGTTGCCCTGGTTGATCTCGACCGTGTTGCGGCCGAGCGCGTTGGTCACGCCCGGCAGGTCGAGCGCCACACGTGGCGGCGCCTGGACGGCGAAGCCACTCGGCAAGGCCTTCAGCGGCTCGTTGAGCTCGATGCGGACGACTTCAGTGCCGGCCTGCTGCGAACTCGTGATCGACTGGATCGTGGTCTGCGCCAGCGACACAGACGGTGTGACGAAACACAACGCGGCCACCGCGGCAATTGCGGCGAATCCAACGCGCCACTGGTGCATGGTGCAGTTCTCCCGGGGTTTCCTCATCGCGCCTTCTCCTGCAACTGCAGGTTCATGGATCGTTCGATCCATTCGCCGGCGGCGTCCTGCACGATCTCGCGCAGCACGATCTGGGTTTCGTCGATCTTGGTGATGCGACCGTAGTTCTGGCCGAGGTAGTCGCCGACCTTGACCTGGTAAAGCAGGTTGTCCACACGCAACAGCGCGAATGGACGACCCACCTTGTTGACGCTGCCGACCATCGCCATGCTGTCCACGGGATAGGCCTCGAGCGGTTCCTTGCGGCGATTCAGCTCGCCGGCGAGCAGCGAATTGGGCTGCCGTGCCTCCTGCTTGAGCGCCACCGTGAGTTTCTGCGTACTGAACGGCTCGACGGCCTGCAGGCCGGCATAGGCCTGCGGATTGAACTTCTTCGGCGCCGACAGCGGCTCGACGCTGGGCTTGACTTCGCGCCGCTGCTGTTCCATCCAGGACTGCAGTTCTTCGTGCTCGGCCCCGCAGGCGGCCAGCAACGCAGCGGCCAGGGTGGCGGTCAGGGTGGCCAGACGCATCATTTCTTGGCCCCCTTGGCCTTCTCGGCCTTGTCGGCCGCAGCCTTCCTCTGCTCGGCCACTTCGGCCGCGTCGAGGTAGCGGTAGGTGCGTGCGGTGGCTTCCATCTGCAGCACGCCGGTTGTGTCCTTGGCCGAAGCCGGAGCGACGGTCAGGTTGTGCAGCGTGACGATGCGCGAGAGGTTGGCCACGTCGGCGGCGAAGGAACCGACGTCGTGGTAGCGGCCGGTCACGCGCAATGCGATCGGCAGTTCCGCGTAGTAGTCCTTGACCTCGACCTGGCCCGGCTTGAATAGCTCGAACTGCAGGCCACGGCCGAGGCCGGCCTGGTTGATGTCGGAAAGCAGTGCATCCATCTCGGCCTTGCCGGGCAGCTGCTTCTCGAGCTGCGTCACGTATTCCTGCACCTGCAGCTTCTGCTTGCGCAACTCGCCGAGGTTCACCGCCTGGGTCAGCTTGCTTCGGTAGTCCTGCTTGAGTGTCGGCTCGCGGTCGCGTTCGACCTGCAACTCGTCGCTCGCACCACTAAGCAGCAGGAACCAGCCGAGCACGACGACGGCCAGGGCGACCGCACACCAGGCCGCCACGCGCGGCAGGATCGGCCATTGACCGGGGTCGTTGGCATTCAGGCCACGGAACTGATGCACCGCTCCTTCGAAGCGGCTGGCCATGTCGAGGCTCATCGGGGCAGTCTTGGTTGCCATCGGATCCTCACGAAGCCTTCTTCTCGGCCGCGGCCGCCGATGCCGCAGAGGCCGGGGCCGCCGCAGCAACAGGGGTCTGGGCTCGCTTGAGTGTCAGTCGCATCGAGAACTCGAACAACCGACGCTGCTCGCGGCCGGCCGTGGTGACGTTGGCGGCCTTGATTTCGACCAGTTCCGGGCGTTCCAGCCAGGTCGAGTTGTAAGAGGTGTTGCGCAGGAATTCCGAGACCCGCTCGTTGGTCTGCGCCACACCGGTCAGCGAGATGGTCTGGCCGACCTGCTTGATCGACGTGAGGTAGACACCTTCGGGCGTCTGCTTGACCAGTTCGTCGAGCAGGTAGACCGGGGTATTGCGGTCGGACTGCAGGTCCTCGACCGCCCTTTGGCGCGCTTTCAGGGCCTCGATCTCGGACTTCAGGGTCGCGATGTCCTTGATCTGCGCCTCCAGGCGGCTGATCTCGGTCTTGAGGAACGTGTTGCGCGCCTGCTGGGCCGCCGTCATCTGACTCAGAGCGGTGAACCAGATGCCGACGATCGCCAGCCCGGCAATGGCGCTGGCGGCCAGGCCGACGAAGAAGGCACGCTTGCGCAGGCGCCGCTTTTCCTCGCGGTGAGGCAGCAGGTTGATCAGGATCACTGCACGAACCTCCGCATCGCCAGGCCGCAGGCCGTCAGGTACGACGGCGCCTCGCGACGCACGCGACTCTCACGCACCGCCGACCCGAGCTGCATCTGGTCGAAAGGGTTGACCACCATCGACGCAAAGCCGGTCAGCTCGGTGACCCGGTCCTTCAGGCCCGGCAGCGTGGCCGTGCCGCCGGCGAGCATCACGTAGTGCACCTTGTGGTGCGGCGTGCTGGTGAAGAAGTACTGCAGCGCACGCCCGATCTCCTGCGACAGGCTGTCGACGAACGGGTTCAGGATCGCGGTGTCGTAATCTTCCGGCAGATCGCCGGCAAGCTTCTTCTGCTCGGCTTCCTCGAACGAGAAGCCGTACTGGCGCGAGATCAGCTGGGTCAGCTGCGAGCCGCCGAAGGCCTGATCGCGGTCGTAGAGCATCTCGTCGTCGCGCAGGACCTTCAGGCTTGTCGTATCGGCGCCGATCTCGAACAGTGCGACCAGCGCATCCTTGCCCTGGTTGGGCAGCGTCGCGATCACGCGGCTCATCGCCAGGCGCGAGGCGTGCGACTCGATGTCGAGCACCACGGGCTTCAGCCCGGCAGCCTCGGCCAGGCCCTGGCGGTCCTGGACCCGGTCCTTGCGCGAGGCGGCAATCAGAACCTCGACATCGCCAGCGGAGGTCGGGCTCGGGCCGACGACGCAGAAGTCCAGGCTGACCTCGTCGAGTGAGAACGGGATGTACTGGTTGGCCTCCGACTCGACCTGCAGTTCCATCTCTTCTTCGCGCAGGCCGGCTGGCAGCATGATCTTCTTGGTGATGACGGCCGACTGCGGCATCGCCATCACGACCTGTTTGGTCCTGGTGCCGCTCTTGGCGACGACGCGCTTGACGGCTTCTGCGACTTCATCGAATTTTTCGATCTGGCCGTCGGTGATCCAGCCTTTCTCGAAAGGCTCGAAGCCAAAACGCTCGAGCACGAACTCGCCTGACGCGTTCTGACCCAACTCGACGAGCTTGACGCTGGACGAGCTGATGTCGAGTCCGATGGCGGGCGGGTGTTGGCGACCCAGTATCCGGTCGAGAAAGCTCACGTTGCCTCACTCCCCACGGGGCCACCGGGCCACGGGATTGTTAAGAAGTTACTTCAATGCTAGCAGTAAAGCCCTTGTGCACCAATGCAAAACGGCTTCAGGAAGTGTCAGCCGCGTTGTGCCGTTTCGACGCTTCGAAGAAGCTGCGAAAGCACCTCCAATTCACTTCCGGACACGTCCCGGGAAACTGCGCACGGATCCGGCGCGATGCGGCGTGATACTTGTCACGAACCGGCCCGGCAGGGCGGACGGGCCGGTACCTTCAGTGCCGACAGGGGCCCGAAGCACTCAGTTTCTATAATCGCCGGTCCGTAGCCGGGAGTCTCACGACCCGCCCCCATGCCCTCTTCCGATGACGCCCCCGAGACCCGAGCCACAGGGGCAGGCTGGATGCCGTGGGTCATGCGGGTCGCGACCGTCGTCGGCGGCGTCCTGGTGGCCGGTCTCGTCAGCGTCTTGCTCGTCGTGGGCGTCGCGCTCGCGGTCGCCTTCCCCAACCTGCCCGATACCAGCAGCCTCGTCGACTATCGACCCAAGCTGCCCCTGCGGGTGTTTTCTGCGGACGGCGCCCTGCTCGGCGAGTTCGGCGAGGAGCGCCGCACCTTCGTGCCGATCGGCCAGATCCCCAAGGTCATGAAGGACGCGGTGCTGGCCATCGAGGACGCCAACTTCTACCGCCACAGCGGCGTCGACTACAAGGGCATGCTGCGCGCCGCGCTGGCCCAGTTCTCCGAGGCCAAGAGCCAGGGTGCATCGACGATCACGATGCAGCTGGCGCGCAACTTCTATCTTTCGTCCGAGAAGACCTTCACGCGCAAGATCTACGAGGTCCTGCTGTCGTTCAAGATCGAGTCGCAGCTCAGCAAGGACCAGATCCTCGAGGTCTACATGAACCAGATCTTCCTCGGGCACCGGGCCTACGGGTTCGCCGCCGCGAGCGAAGCCTACTTCGGCAAGCCGCTGAAGGACGTCACCGTCGGCGAGGCGGCGATGCTGGCCGGCCTGCCCAAGGCGCCTTCGGCCTACAACCCGCTGTCCAACCCCAAGCGTGCCACCCAGCGCCAGCGCTACATCGTGGAGCGCATGCTGGAGAACGGCTTCATCGATGCGGCCCAGCGGGAGGCCGCGTTGGCCGAGAAGCTGCAGTACAAGGCCGAGACCGACGTCGCCGTGCATGCCGAGTACGCTGCCGAGACGGCACGCCAACTGGTCTATGCCCAGTATGGCGACGAGAGCTACACCCGCGGCCTGAACGTCCATCTGACGATCAATGCCGCCGACCAGATGGTCGCCTACCGCGCGCTGCGCAAGGGCTTGATGGACTATGAGCGGCGTCAGGTGTACCGCGGTCCGGAGGCCCACGTGGACCTGCCCGCCAATCCGGCGGCCATCGATGCGCGCATCGCCGAGGCGCTGGCCGATCACCCGGACAGCGACGAGCTGCGGTCGGCCGTCGTGCTGGAGGCCTCGCCGCGCAAGGTGGTGGCCGTGCTGCAGTCGGGGGACACGATCACGGTCACCGGCGAAGGCCTGCGCCCGGTCACCTCGGGGCTGGCGGCCAAGGCCGAGGCGAAGGTGCAGATCCGGCGCGGCGCGGTCGTGCGCGCGATGCAGACGCCCAAGGGCGACTGGGTCCTGACCCAGGTGCCCGAGGTCGAGGGCGCGTTCGTGGCGCTCGACCCGCGCACGGGCGCGATCCGCGTCCTGGTCGGCGGTTTCGACTACGCCAAGAGCAAGTTCAACCACGTGACCCAGGCCTGGCGCCAGCCGGGGTCGAGCTTCAAGCCTTTCATCTACTCGGCCGCGCTCGAGAAGGGCTTCACGCCACGCACCACCGTCAACGATGCACCTCTGTTCTTCGATGCCGTCACCACCGGAAGCCAGCCCTGGGAGCCCAAGAACTACGACGGCCGGTTCGACGGTCCGATGAGCCTGCGCACCGCGCTGGCCAAGTCGAAGAACATGGTCTCGATCCGCGTGCTGCAGTCGACCGGCACCGAATTCGCCCAGCAATGGATCACGCGTTTCGGCTTCGATGCCGACAAACACCCGCCCTACCTGACGATGGCACTGGGCGCCGGCTCGGTGACGCCCTTGCAGATGGCCACCGGCTACGGCGTTTTCGCCACCGGCGGCTACCGCGTGCCGCCGATGTTGGTGGCCCGGATCACCGACGCGCGCGGCCGCCTCCTGACCGAGACCACGCCACCGGCGCTGGACGAGTCGCTGCGCACGCTCGACGCCCGCAATGCGTTCGTGATGAGCACGCTGATGCAGGAGGTCACGCGTTCGGGCACGGCCGCGCGCGCCCAGGCCACGCTCAAGCGGTCCGACATCTATGGCAAGACCGGCACCACCAACGATTCGATGGATGCCTGGTTCGCCGGTTACAACCCGCGCGTGGTGGCGGTGGTCTGGATCGGCTACGACAATCCACGCAAGCTCGGCAGCAACGAGACCGGTGGCGGCCTGGCGTTGCCGGTGTGGATCGAGTTCATGGCCCACGCACTCAAGGGGGTTCCGGTACAGGAACTCCATCCTGCGGACGGCTTGGTCCAGGTCGGCAACGATTGGATCTTCGACGAGTTTGCCGGCGGCCGCGGGGTCAACAGTGTCGGCATGGAGGAACGCGTGCCGACGGCGCCGTCGGACGAAGAGCGCAAGAGCATCCTCGACCTGTTCCGCTGACGCCGGCCCCCGTCAGCCGGGATCGAAGGCCAGTGGTCTGCCGCCCTGCGCGGAGGCTTCGCGTGACAGCGCGGCGAAGAATTCGCCACCGTCACGGGTATCGACCCAGCGGCCGCGCTCCTGGCGAAAGTGGAAGCCGCCGGCGCGTGCCGCGAGCCAGATCTCGTGCAGCGGCGGTTGCGTATTGATGACGATCTTGCTGCCGTTCGGAAAGCTCAGCTCCAGCAGGCCGCCGGTGCGCTGGGTGTCGATGTCGATGACGTCGTCCTGCAGCATCCGGTCGGCCGCGGCCTCGACGGCCGCCAGGACCGCAGCGCTGAGGCGGTTGTATTCGGCATCGCTCAGGATGGACGGCGCAGCACCGGTGGACATTTAGAATTTCCAGATGAATCGGCAGAGAAAAATGAGTGTAGTCCCGCGTCGAGCCCATCGCGGTGCAGTGACGGTTGCGGCCCTGGTGGCAGCTTTGGCAATGGGCCTGGCCGGATGCGGGCAAAAGGGCCCGCTGACATTGCCGAAGTCGCCCGCCCCTGCTGCGTCGGCGGGCACACGATGAGCCTGCCCGGTGCACCCTGGCTCGCCCGCAAGGGTGGCGAACTGACGCTCGACGGCTGCTCGCTCGACACACTTGCGCACGTGCACGGCACGCCGCTGTATGTGTACTCCCGGCGCGCGATGCTCGAGGCGGCTCACGCCTACCAGCGCGCGCTGGCCGGCCGGCCGCACCTCGTGTGCTATGCGATGAAGGCGAATTCCACGCTCGCGGTGCTGCAGACCTTTGCCGCCGCCGGTTGCGGTTTCGACATCGTCTCGGCCGGCGAGCTCGAGCGCGTGCTCGCCGCCGGCGGCGACCCGGGCAAGGTGGTCTTCTCGGGCGTCGGCAAGAAACGCAGCGAAATGCGGCGCGCCCTCGAGGCCGGGGTGCTGTGCTTCAACGTCGAGAGCGAGGGTGAACTCGAAGTCCTGTCGGAAGTCGCCGTGGAGTCCGCACGCACGGCCGCGGTGAGCCTGCGCGTGAACCCCGATGTCGATGCCGGCACCCACCCCTACATCTCGACTGGCCTGAAGGGCAACAAGTTCGGCGTCGCCCATGACCGGGCCGTCGCCACGTACCTCCGCGCAGCCGAACTGCCAGGGCTGAAAGTCGTCGGCATCGACTGCCACATCGGCTCGCAGATCACGCAGGTCGAGCCCTACCTCGACGCGCTCGACCGCCTGCTCGACCTGGTCGAGGAGGTCGAGGCCGCGGGCATTCCCATCCACCATGTCGACGTCGGCGGCGGCCTGGGCATCACCTACACCGACGAGGCGCCGCCGCGTGCCGACCTGCTGGTGGCAGCACTGCTCGCGCGCATCGACGCCCGCGGCCATGGCCACCGGACCGTCCTGCTCGAACCCGGCCGCTCGCTGGTCGGCAACGCCGGCGTGCTGCTGACCGAGGTGCTCTACCTCAAGCAAGGCGAGCTGAAGAACTTCTGCATCGTCGACGCGGCGATGAACGACCTGATGCGCCCGGCGCTGTACGAGGCCTTCATGCGCATCGAACCGCTGCGCGAGCGCACCGCCGCGCCGGTCCAATGGGACATCGTCGGCCCGGTGTGCGAATCGGGCGACTGGATCGGGCGTGAACGCATGCTGGCGGTCGAGCCGGGCGACCGCCTTGCCGTTTTGTCGGCTGGCGCCTACGGCATGGCCATGGCCAGCAACTACAACAGCCGACCGCGCGCGGCGGAAATCATGGTCGACGACGGCCACGCGATGCTGATCCGCGAGCGCGAGCCGGTGACCAGCCTGTTCGCCGGCGAGCGACTGCTCGCGCGTTGAACCCGATTCGGACGGCGCCCCGCGGCAGCCCCCCCCAGGCCGGCCCGTGTGCGCTTGTCCGCACGCAGACTTGCCGATGCGACACAAGTCCGCTGCCGGGGTGACCCAGCCACATGAGTCTCTGGCCGCACTCGACGGCAAGGCAGCACGCGTCGGCAGCCTGCACGGCCGCGCATGCGCGGCGTCAGTGCGGCAATTCGATCGAGCCGTACCAGGCGCGCGCACGCGCGCCGGTATTGTCGGCATCGGTCATGACCGCGACTCCGATCAGGCGCCCCGGCGCCTCGCCAAAGACACGCTCGAAGTCCTGCGCCACGTTGCGCCGGTGCTCACGCCAGTGCCGCAGCGAAGCGGACCCGCCATCGAGCACGATCTTGCGCACGCGCTCCGAACGGTGGCTCTGCACCATCGTGCCCACCGGCAGGTTGTGGGACCAGACATACATCAGCGTGGCATAGGGCGGCGACTCGCCAGTCAGCGTGCGCGCGAGTTCGAACATCATGCGGCTGCGCTGCGAAAGTCGCGCGTGGTCGCCGTCGAAGGCGAAGATCATCCGCGCCGGCGAGTCGGACCGGTCGGCATCGTGCAGGTCGGCCGCCGGAATGGCGTCGTCGACCCACCATGACCAGGTGACGTCGGTCAGCCGGTCGGCCGGGATGTCGACCTTGCGCCGCCACAGGCTGGCCGACGCATCCGCCTCGGCGCGGATGGCGCGCCGCCCGTCCTTGACGTCGGGCGAGTAGTTCGTCACCCGCTTGCCGGGCAGTCCCACGGCGTGCCAGGACGCGGAGTCGATCGCCGGCAGTGTCGAGCAGGCCGCGAGCACGGCCACGACGGCCGCGAGAAAGAGTCTTGCACGCATGGTCGAAAAGTACGTGACGGAAACAAGAAAGCCGCCCCTGGGGCGGCTTCACCTCGACGAACCGCGGCCCGGCGCAAGCCGGACCGCCGGGGTCATCAGAAGTTGTGGCGAATGCCGAAGTCGTAGCCGGTCTTCTGCGTGACCAGCTTGCTGTCACGAACGAAGTCCGTGTACAGGAAGGTGCGCTTGGACAGGTTGTACTGGTAGCCAACCGCAAAGCGCTTGTTGTTGGTAACGTTCGCGGTCTTGTTGGTCGCGTAGCCGAACTTGAAGTTGCCGGCACCCATGGCGTAGTTACCGCCGAGCAGGTAACCCTTGACCTTGGCGTTGGCGGCATTCGTGCCGTTGGACGCGCCAGCGCGCAGCGTCAGGCCGCCGATGGTGTAGCGAGCGCCCAGGTTGGTCAGCTTGTCGTTCGAAGCGCCCGGATTCTCGTGCGCCAGGCCGAGCCACAGCGGACCGGCAGCGTACGTCACGGCGGCCGACCAGGGCTTGTTCACGTTGCCCGCAGCGACGGCACCGTTGGTGTCCAGGCCCTTCTCCGAGATGTCGAAATAGACACCCAGACCGCCGAAGGTGTTGCCATAGCCGATGCCGTTGGCAAACCGCACCTTGGCCGGGGCGATCTGCATGCTGGCCTGGCGCAGCAGTGCGACGGTGTCGCCGCCGAACGGGTCGACCTGGTTCTGCACTTGCAGGAACGACGAGGTGTAATGACGGCCGACGCGGACCGTGCCAAACCCGCCTTGCAGGCCGACGAACGAATAGCCGCCCCAGAAGTTGGCATTGCCTTGAGCGCCCGTGTCCGGATTCAGGCGGTGCTCCATTCCGGCGATGGCCTTCAGGCCGCCGCCGAGGTCTTCGACCATGTTGAAGTTCAGGCGCGAACCGCCGGTGCCACCGCCGTCGATGATGCCCTTGTCGGACGAGCCGGTGTACTTGCCAGCGCCGAGGTCAACGAAGCCGCCGATGACGACAGAAGACTGGGCCGATGCAGCACCCGCGAACGCGGTCAGCGCGGCGAGAGCGATCAGAGATTTTTTCATTGCAACTATCTCCATGGTTGAACAAGACGTCCCGATCCAGGTATCACCCGGGACATCCGTGGTGTGGATGCCGATCAGGCCAACCTCCTGTAGCGGAAGTTGCGTCTATTGCACCAGACGCGGCGCGGGCATGCAAAGCCTTGGGCCAGAAATCGGCTGACCATGTTGTCTGGCAACAACGAGCCGCGTCGCGCGATGCCGATCGTCCGCCGCCCAGGGACCTCGGCCTTGGGGTATGCTGGAAAACCATGAGTACCGTCGATCAGGTCCTGATCAGCCTCGACAACGCGCTGCGCACCTTGTCCGGCGCCAACCATGCGAGCCGGCCCGTTCCGCGCTCGGCCGGTCCCGCCCAGAGCGATCTGACGGCGCAGGACAAGCGCGACGCCGGCGCGCTGATGCGCGTGAACCATGTCGGCGAGGTCTGCGCCCAGGCGCTCTATCAGGCCCAGGCCTTGACCGCGCGGTCGCCGGGCCTGCGACGGCAGATGCTCGATGCGGCCAGGGAAGAAACCGACCACCTGGCCTGGACGCAGCAACGGCTCAACCAGCTTGGCGCCCGCGTCAGCGTGCTGAACCCGCTCTGGTACGCCGGCGCCTTCGGCATCGGCATGCTGGCGGGCCGCCTGGGTGATGCACGCAGCCTGGGCTTCGTGGTCGAGACCGAGCGCCAGGTCGAACAGCATCTGGCGGGCCATCTGGAGCGGCTGCCTGTGGCCGACGTCGAATCGCGCGCGATCGTCGCCCAGATGAAGGACGACGAAGCGCGTCATGCGGACGCTGCGGTCGCGGCTGGCGCCGTCTCGCTGCCGGCACCGGTGCGCTGGGCGATGCGGGCCGCGGCCCGGGTCATGACCGGGGCGGCGCACTACGTCTGAGACGGCCGGGCTCTCAGCCCTCGACGATCTCGTGGCTGGTCGTCACCTCGGCGGTCTTGCCCAGCATGATGGTCGCCGAGCAGTAACGATCGTGCGACAGCTCGATCGCACGCGCCACGGCCGCCGGCGGCAGTGCCTTGCCCGTGACGATGAAGTGCAGATGCAGCTTGGTGAAGACCTTGGGGTCCTGCTCGGCCCGCTCGGCCTGCAGCTTGACCTGGCAGCCTCTCACGGCGTGGCGGCCACGCTGGAGGATCAGCACGACGTCATAGGCCGTGCAGCCGCCGGCACCGGCCAGCAGCGTCTCCATCGGCCGCGGCGCGAGGTTGCGCCCGCCGCCGTCGGGCGCGCCATCCATCGCGACCAGATGGCCGCTGCCGGTCTCGGCGACAAAACCCATGCCGGTCGACGGCATCCAGTGAACGGTGCATTCCATGTTGCATCGAGGTGCGGTTGCGGGCACCTGAATTGAGATGCGCACCATTGTGCGGCGGGGCGCAGGAGACTCGAGGCGCGCCCCTAATTTGCCCCACGGAATTGGTGTTGCAGCGCAACATCCCGGTGTTAGACTGATTCTCAAGCGATGTTTCTGGACAGTGCGTCGCGCCAGTTGTCTCCTCCACCTCCTCCATTGGTGGATTCGGCCCGGGGCCCCAAGCCCCGGGCTTTTTTCTGGTGCCTGCGCCTTATGATCCGCGGCCGTTCATCCAGACAGCGAGCCGCCACATGACCGGCGCCGACAAGCGCAAGCTCCGCACCGCCGACGACTACCTGAAGAAGATCCTCACGGCCCGGGTCTACGACGTCGCGATCGAATCTCCGCTGGAGCTGGCGCGCAACCTCATCGTGGAAGCCCGGGAGAAGGGCACCATCCTGCGCCTGCCCATCGACCACGTGGTAGGCGAAGAGATCACTCCCACCGCGGACACGTCGGTGGTGCATGGACAGGCGGTGCCCGAGGGCATGATGGGCCTGGACATCGGCCCCGACACCATCGCCCTCTACACCATGGAGATCCAGAAGGCCAAGACCCTGCTCTGGAACGGCCCCATGGGTGTCTTCGAGGTGGAGC
>Ga0209682_10000026_pt1 | contig 46649 bp, 47 predicted proteins | sample DOMMetBare2Fresh_2_FD_187471 | JGI IMG/M metagenome (GOLD analysis project Ga0209682, IMG submission 187471) | Wetland sediment microbial communities from St. Louis River estuary, USA, under dissolved organic matter induced mercury methylation -... | ecosystem: Environmental > Aquatic >... | reverse complement strand
GGCCACGATGGAGCGCGATGCGTTGAACCGCCTGCTCGGCGAGGGCGATGCGCTGTCGGGCGCGCGGCTGCTGATCGACGGCACTCAGCGCGAGGCGCTGTTTCGCGAGATCCGGCAGACGCCGCGGGCCGCGGTGGTGGTCGAAATCGATCCGATCGTCCGCAATGTGCGCGAGAACACTGCGCGCAACATCCTGTTCTTCAATTCGGTGATGTCGGTGATCGCGGCGACGATCGCGATCGGCGTCGTCTACAACAACGCGCGCATCGCGCTGGCCGAACGCGCATGGGATCTGGCCAGCCTGCGCGTGTTGGGCTTCACGCGCGGCGAGGTCTCGGGATTGCTGCTGGGTGAACTCGCGGTGGAAATGATCATCGCATTGCCGCTCGGCTGCGTGCTGGGGCACTGGCTGTCGTGGAGCATCCTGCAGATGATGGCGCACGAGACCTTGATGTTGCCGTTCGTGATCCAGCCGCGCACCTATGCGCTGGCCTGCCTGGTGGTGTTGATCGCCGGCGTGGTGAGCGCGCTGATTGTGCGCCAGCGGATCGATCACCTCGACCTGGTGGCGGTGCTGAAAACGCGAGAGTGAGGTCCCGATGAAACGCAGGCAATGGATGCTGATCGCGGTGGGCTCGGTGCTGCTGGCAGGCGCGCTCGTCTGGGCGTTCCAGCCGCGACCAGTGCCGGTCGAAGTGGCGAGCGTCAAGCGCGCACCCTTCGAGCAGACCGTCGACGAGGATGGCAAGACGCGCGTGCGTGATCGCTACATTGTCTCGGCGCCGCTGGCCGGCAAACTGGCACGCATCGAACTTGAGCCGGGTGACCCGGTGACCGCGGGCATGACGGTCGCACGCCTGTCGCCGGCCGCGCCGTCGATGCTCGATGCCCGCACCGCGCGCGAACTGACCGAACGCGTCGGCGCTACCGAGGCCGCGCTGCTGCAGGCCAAGGCCAACGCCGCCCGTACCGACGCCGCGCTGGCGCAGGCGCGATCCGATCTGGCACGGCAGAAGAAACTGAAGGGCGATGGATTCATCGCCGAGTCCGCGGTCGAGCAGGCGGAACTCGCCGCGCAGGTGCAGGCGCAGGCGAATGCGGCCGCACAGTTCGCGGTCGATGGTGCGCTGCACGACCTGGCGCAGGCCAAAGCCGCGTTAATGCGGGCGCATGCATTGGAGAAGAAAGACGGCGCGCGCATCGAGCGCCCGGGCACGGCATGGCCGATCGAATCGCCGGTCGCGGGCCGCGTGCTCAAACTGGTGCAGAAGAGCGAGACCGTGGTCGGCGTCGGCCAGCCGCTGCTGGAGATCGCCGACCCGAGCCGGCTTGAAATCGTGGTTGACGTTCTGTCGACCGAGGCCACGCGCATCGCCCCTGGCGCGCCAGTGCACATCGATGCCGGCGGCGGCATCCTGCTCGAGGGTCGCGTGCGTTTCGTCGAGCCCGCCGCATTCACCAAGGTTTCTGCCCTTGGAATCGAGGAGCAGCGGGTCAACGTGGTGATCGATCTTGTATCGGCCGCTGAACAATGGCGCCGGCTCGGTGACGGTTTCCGCGTCGATGTACGCATCGTGGTGGCGGCGCAGACCGATGCCGTGGTGGTGCCGGTGGCGGCGCTGTTCCGCGACAACGATCAGTGGGCGGTGTTCGTGGCCAGCGATGGACGCGCCGCCAAGCGTCGGGTCAAGCTCGGCGGGCGCAACAACAGCGATGCCTGGGTGGAACAGGGATTGCAGCCCGACGAAAAGGTCATCGTCTATCCGAGCGACAGTGTGGCCGACGGCAAACGCGTCCAGGTGATTCGCGGCGGCTGAATTTGCGGCGAGGATGCGTGACTTGCACCGCCCCGTCCGCGCAGTTGACGCCTGTCAACGGCGCGACCGCGCGGTTGCCTACGATGAACTCTGTATCGATGGAGGTGAAGATGGACACGACCGTAACGATCAACCGCGAAAAACTTGTCACGGACGCACGTGTGGTGCTCGATGACGTTGAAGGGTTGCTCAAGCAGGCAGCCAGCGCCAGCGGACAGCAGGCGCAGGAACTGCGCGAGCGGGCGACCGAGGCGCTCGCGCGCGCGCGGGTGAAACTGGGTGACGCGCAGATCGCTATCGGCGAAAACGCCAAAGCGGCAGCACGCGCGACCGATGACTGGGTGCATGCGCATCCGTGGGGTGCCATCGGAGCAGCCGCTGGCGTCGGCTTCCTGATCGGGTTGCTGGTCGCTCGGCACTGACGGCAAGCGCACGTGCCTTCGCCGCTGGAAGCGGTACGGCGCCTTTCGGCGTCGTCGCTGAACCTGCTGCTCACGCGCGCGCAGTTCGCGTCGGTTGAACTGGCGCAATCGCGCGCGCAACTGATGCGCTGGCTGGGACTCGCGCTGGTGGGTGCGATGCTCGCGCTGCTGGCGCTGATGGCGGGGTCGGCCGTGCTCGTGATCGTGCTGTGGGAGCGTGCCGGGCCGCTGACTTTGCTTGGATTGACGGTGGTGTATGCAGCCGTCGCCTACGCAGTCGTACGCCGTCTGCAGCAAGAGATGCATGAGGCGCCGCCGCTGCTCGCCGAGACGCTGGCTGAATTCATCAAGGATCGCGACGCACTCGTGGGCCGCAGCGCGAGCGACGGCGAGGCGCCATCTTCGGGCGCAGCGAAATGAGCCGGCGCGAGGAATCGCTTCATCTGCGTCTCGAACTGCTGCGCATGCGCGGCCAGATCGAACGTGCGGAAATGGCCGCCGCGGTTGTCGAGTTGCGCCTCGGTGCAAGGCGTTTCGGTGCGATCGCGGCGGCTGTGTCGAGCGTGGGTGGCGCGCTCACGGGCACGGCCGGCGGTGGCTTGGCGCACGCGCTGTTCGACACACTTGGCGCGGTGGGCGCGCGTCCGCTGTTGGCAAGGCTTGCGCTGGTTGCCGTGCGCACGATCCGCCGCAACCCGGTCGCGGCGATCGCGCTGACGGTGGTCGCTACGGCATTCATTGGCTGGTGGCTCGCGCGCAAGCCGCGGCACGCGGCGCCGGACGAAGCTGAAATTGGCTAGTTGAACTGTCGCCGCTGCGTGACTTACAGCATGCAGGGCGTCACCAGCGTCACGCCGCCGGGCGTGACGTGAAACCGGCGCCGATCTTCTTCCGGGTTCACGCCGACCACGAAGTCCGACGGCAGCCGGCAGTTCTTGTCGATCACCGCGCGCTTGATGATCGAGCGTGCACCGATTTCGACGCTCGGCAGGATCACGGAATCCTCGATCGTTGAACGTGCGTCCACCGTGACGTTGCTCGACAGCACCGAACAGCGCACCGTCGCGCCGCGCACGATGCAGCCGTTGGCGATCAGCGAATTGATCGCCTGGCCGCAGAACCCCTCCGCGAAAACGAACCTGGCGGGCGGCAGGTACCGGAACGCTGAGAGGATTGGCCAGTCGCGGTCGTGCAGGTCCAGCGCCGGCGTCTCGCGCGTCAGTTCGATATTCGCCTCCCAGTACGCATCGACCGTGCCGACGTCGCGCCAGTAGGGGTGCTGGCGGTCGACACCGACCGCGCTGCGCGACAACGGGTGGGCGTGTACGCGCGCGCCCTTGCGCACCAGGTACGGAATCAGATCGAGCCCGAAGTCGTGCTTCGAACCCGGCAGATGCGCGTCGCGCGCCAGTTCACGGTTCAGCACCTCGGCGTCGAAAACGTAGATGCCCATGCTGGCAAGGGTCCGATCTGCCATGTCCGGCAGCGGATTCGGATGCGCCGGCTTCTCTTCGAACCGCACGACGCGGCCGGCGGCGTCAACCTCCATCACGCCGAACGAACTTGCTGCGGCCAGGGGTATCTCCACGCAGCCGACGGTGACGTCGGCGTTGCTTGCGGCGTGGTCGGCCAGCATGCGCCGGTAGTCCATCTTGTAGATGTGATCGCCGGCCAGGACCAGCACGTAATCCGGGTGCTCGCGTGAGAGCAGGCCGATGTTCTGGAACACCGCGTCGGCCGTGCCGCGATACCAGTTCTTGTCCACCCGCTGCTGCGCCGGCATCAGTTCGATGAACTCGCCGATGCGGCGGTCGAGAAAGTTCCACGCATGCTGGATGTGCGCGATCAGGCTCTGCGCTTTGTACTGCGTACATACGCCGATGCGCCGGATGCCGGAGTTCACGCAGTTGGACAGTGCGAAGTCGATCACCCGGTATGCGCCGCCGAATGACACCGCGGGCTTGGCGCGCGTGTCGGTCAGATTCGCCAGCCGCGATCCGCGCCCCCCGGCAAGCACGACCGCCATCGTGCTGCGCACCAGCGCCGAGGTGTCGCGCGGGGTTGCGCGGGCCGCGGGCTGTGATCCTGCGTGTTCGCCGATCGACGCGGACTGTTCGACGACGTTCGTGGAGACGAGCCGTAACTGTGGGGCGAGGTCCACCGGGTCGGACATGACGAGGTCTCCGTGTTCGCGCAGTTCGCAGGCAACGCTGGTTGACGGACCTTATGCAGATCACGCAGCGCGAAGTTGAGAACTGTCAGGTTACGGCGCGATGACCGATCACGCAGTCGCGTGTCGGAGTATTGCGGTCCCGCAAGTGCGGCTAGGCGCCCATCTCCTCCATTCCGGCGCGCGGACGCGGTGCCGGCTTCTCGCTGATCACGCAGTCGGTGGTGAGGATCAGGCTCGCCACCGAGGCGGCATGCTGCAACCCCAGGCGCGTGACCTTGGTCGGATCGAGCACGCCCATCGCCACCAGATCGCCGTACTGCTCGGTGGCGACGTTGTAGCCGAAGCTGCCGCTTTCCGACTTCACACGTTCGACGACGGCCGCCGGCTCGAGACCCGCATTGCGCAGTAGCTGCCGCAGTGGCTCTTCGAGCGCGCGCCGTACGATGTCGATGCCGGCCTGTTGCGATAGCGACGTGCCCTTGATCTCGTTGAGCGCCGCCGAGGCGCGGATCAGCGCGACGCCGCCGCCCGGCCCGATGCCTTCGGCGACCGCCGCGCGCGTTGCGTGCAGCGCGTCCTCGACGCGCGACTTCTTCTCCTTCATCTCAAGTTCGGTCGAGGCGCCGACGCGGATCAGCGCCACGCCGCCGGACAGCTTGGCAACGCGTTCCTCGAGTTTTTCGCGGTCATAGTCGCTGGTGGATTTCTCGATTTCCTTCTTCAGGCCGGCCACGCGCGCCTTGATGTTCTCCGGGTCGCCGGACGAGCCGATCAACGTCGTGTTGTCCTTGTCGATTTCGATCCGTCGTGCGCGGCCCAGATCCTCGAGCGTGGCCTTCTCCAGCGTGCGGCCGGTGGTCTCCGACACCAGCGCGCCGCCGGTGACGATCGCGATGTCCTGCAGCATCGCGACTCTTCGGTCACCGAATCCGGGTGCCTTCACCGCGCACACCTTCAGCACGCCGCGAATCGCGTTGATCACGATCGTGGCCAGCGCCTCGCCGCTCACGTCCTCGGCAATCACCAGCAGCGGCTTGTTCTGCTTGATCACTTCTTCCAGCAGCGGCAGCAGATCGCGCACCGACGAGATCGACTTCTCGTAGATCAGCACATACGCGTCTTCGAGCACGACGCGCTGCTTCTCGGCGTCGTTGATGAAATACGGCGACAGGTAACCGCGGTCGAACTGTAGTCCCTCGACCACTTCGAGTTCAGAGGTCATGCCGCGCGCGTCCTCGGACTTGATCACGCCCGATTCGCCGACGCGCTCCACCGCATCGGCGACGAGTTTGCCGATCGCCTCATCGCCGTTGGCCGAGATCGTGCCGACCTGGGCAATCTCCTGCTTCGCCGCGCAGGGGCGCGAGTTGCGCTTCAGTCGCTCGACCACGCGCTCGACCGCCAGGTCGATGCCGCGCTTGATCTCCATCGGGTCGTGGCCTGCGGCGACGAATTTCGCGCCCTCGTTGACCATCGACTGCGCGAGCACGATGGCGGTGGTCGTGCCGTCGCCGGCGAGTTCGGACGTCTTGGCCGCGACCTCGCGCACCATCTGCGCGCCGAGGTTCTCTGTCGGGTCTTCGAGTTCGATCTCGCGCGCCACCGCCACGCCCGAGTTGATCACGATCGGCGCGCCGAACGAACGGCCGAGCACCACGGTCCGGCCCTTGGGCCCGAGCGTGACCTTCACCGCGTTGGCGAGTTGATTGAGTCCGTCGCGGATCTTCTCGCGTGCGTCGTCGTGAAAAAGGATCAGTTTTGCGGCCATCGTGAGCACCCCGTTGCGAGTGCGGGATGCGACGGACGCTCTTCAGACGCACGCCTGCGCGTCAGCCATCCCGCGCAGTCCGAGCTTAGGAGTTCTGCGGGGCGCGAACTTGCCAGAGCGCAAGCGCGCGGACGCTTTCAGCAGCAACCGGCCGCAAATCGCGGCCGTATTGCACAGGGGTCGCCAGTCTGGGCGACAAGAGGCACTTTGAATTCACTCGTGACGACGGGCTGCGCTGTCGCGCAAGTTCACGATCCCTGCGTAAGTGACCGTCAGCACTGGCTCGCGCGCGGCGTGACCGCGACTGCGTGCCGCGCCGGCGCAGCGGCCCGGCGTTGCCACAGACCTGCGAACCACGCGCTGAATTCACCGAGCAGCCGGTCGATCTCCTGCCGGCGCAGTTCGTGCGCGAGGGCTTTGTAAGCGTCGTAGTCGATCGGTTGATTCAGTTCGTGGTTGCGGTTCATGGTGTCTTCCTTTCATGTCGGCAATCAGGTGCGCCGACGAGAGCGACTGTAATTACGATTCGATTGGCATACAATCAGGCTCGCTGGAACAGGATTCATGACTTCATGGCAAAGATCGGGCAGGATCGCGCGGGGGAACTGACCGCGCTGGTGAGGGCAATCGAGGGCGGCGGGTTCTCGCACGCCGCGCGCGCGTTGGGGGTCACGCCGTCGGCGATCTCGAAAACGATCACGCGGCTTGAAGGCCGCCTCGGCGTGCGGCTGCTGAATCGCACCACGCGCAAGCTCACCCCGACACCCGAGGGCGACGCGTTGTATGCGCGCGGCCGCCATATCCTCAGCGAGATCGACGAGGCCGAGCAGGAGGTCGCGCGCTTCCGCACCACGCCGCGCGGGCTGCTGCGCATGCATACGCTGGTGGCGTTCGGCCTTCATCAGCTGCCGCCAGTGGTCGACGAGTTCCTGCAGCGCTATCCCGAGATGAAGCTGGAGCTTTCGATCAGCGACCGCCTGGCCGATCTGATGGATGAGGGCGTCGACATGGCGGTGCGCACGGGGATTCCGCGCGATTCGTCACTCGTCGCACGGCCGATCTGCGACACCCATCGCGTGATCTGCGCCGCGCCGTCATATCTGAAGCGCCATGGCGTACCGCGCACGCCGGACGATCTGCTGCAGCACAACTGCCTGTATATCTCGACGCAACCCACGCTGCGCCGCTGGCCATTCAACGACGCATCCGCGCCCGGCGGCGTGCGCACCATCGAGGTGGCGGGCAGCGTGGTCGCCGACAATGCCGAGACCGTGCTGCAGCTCGCGCTGATGGGCGTGGGGATCGTCCGCCTCGGCGAACTCGTGCTTGGCGATCCGATCCGCGCGGGCAAGCTGGTGCCGATCCTCACCGACGCGCATCACGTCGAACCGCTGCCGCTGTATGCGGTCTATCCGCATGCGCGGGTGCGGTCGCCCAAGGTGGCAGCGATGGTCGAGTTCCTGATCGAGAAGTTTGCGCACGCACCGTGGCGTTTCGAGGCGAGGAAGTCGAATTTCCGCCGGCGAACGCCCCACGATTGATATCGCTCAACCGTGGGATCGCAGCAGCCGATACGGTCGGATTCAATCTGCGCGCGGCGTTTCGAAGACGAACAATGAAGAACCTGATTGAGCCCCGTTTGCGCTCCATGGGCGCGCGTGCGTCAGTGCCGCTGCGCATCGTCTACGCCGACGGCACCGAATATCGCAATGCTCAAGCGTTCGGCGAGCCCGCATTCACGCTGCGCTTTAATACCGCGCGTGCGCAGTGGCGCACGGCGCTGTTCGGCCACATCGGCGCGCTCGACAGCTACTTTGATGGCGAGGTCGATATCGAGGGCGATATGGCGCGCATGTTCGCAGCCGGACTTGACGCCGGGTTCTCCGCACCGCATCCGCTGGTGCGCGTGCGCAATTGGTGGCACGAACGAACGCGGAATAACGCGAGCTGGCAGCGCGCGAAGGACAACGCGCGCTTTCACTACGGGCTCGGCGCCGATTTTTACCGGCACTGGCTCGACACCGCGCTGATGATGTACACGTGCGCCTACTGGACCGACGGCGCGACGACGATCGAGCAGGCGCAGATCAACAAGGTCGAGCACGTCTGTCGCAAGGTGATGCTCAAGCGCGGCGAAACAGTCGTCGACATCGGCTGCGGATTCGGTGGCTTCATGTTCCACGCCGCGCAGCATTACGGCGTGAAGGTGTCAGGAGTCAACACCACCACCGAACAGGTTGACTGGCTGCGCGACGAGATCGCACGCCGCGGCCTGCAGTCGCAACTCGACGTGCGCGAGGCGGATTTCCGCGACGTCGACCAGCAGTATGACAAGGTGGTGTCGATCGGCGTGCTCGAGCACGCAGGGCGGGGCCAGATCGACGAAGTGGTCAAGGCGCACGCTGACTTCCTGAAGCCCGGCGGGCTCGGCATGCTGCATTTCATCGGCCACGTGGGCCAGTATCCGACCGAGTTCTTCATCCGCGATCACGTGTTCCCGGGTGGCTGGATCCCGAGCCTGACCGAAACGCTCGATGCGATGGACAAGTACGGACTGGAAATCCTCGACATCGAAAACCTGCGCCGCCATTACGTGCTGACCCTGGAGGCGTGGTGCGAGCGCTTCGATGCCAACTGGGAGCGTATCCACGCCATCGACCCGCGCAAGTTCGACGAGCGCTTTCGGCGCGTCTGGCGCACCTACCTGGTCGGTTGCGCCGAGATGTTCCGCAGTTCGAAAGGCATCACCGGGCTTTATCAGATCACCTTCGGCAAAGGCCGCCGCACGCCGCAGACCTATCCAATGAGCCGCGCGTTCCTGTACGAGAAGGCAGCGGCAGCAGCCGAGGAATTGCGCGGTGCCGCTTGATCTCAAGCACCCCTCGCCCGCAGCGAGCGGCGATGAGTCGGAGCCGCGAGCGGGAGAGGGCGGAGGCGGGGTTTCGTGAAGCAAGGCTTCACGCCGCCGGAGCCGGCCGCGCCTGCCAGCGCGGCCGTGGAACAGGGGGTGAGCGCCGCACATCGAGCGCGCGTCGAGCGGTTGCGCGCCGCGGTCGCTGGGGAAGGCGTGATCGGATTAGGGAAACCGACGTCGAACCTCTTCCGTGATCGCGTCGAAAGCGGCAAGCGGCGGATCGATGTCAGCGCGTTCACGCACGTGCTGAATGTCGACCCGCAGTCGGGCTGCGTCGACGCCGAAGGCATGGTGCCGTACGACGCGCTGACCGACGCCTGCCTGGCGAACAATCTGATGCCCGCCGTCGTGCCGCAACTGAAGTCAATCACGCTCGGCGGCGCGCTGGCCGGCGTCGGCATCGAGGCGACCTCGTTTCGGCACGGCCTGGTGCACGACACGGTGCGCGAGTTCGACGTGCTGACCGGCGCCGGCGAACTCGTGACCGCGCGCCCCGACAACGAACACGCGGATCTCTTCTTCGGCTTTCCCAACTCGTACGGCACCCTCGGCTATGCCTTGCGCGTGCGCGCAAGCACGCTGCCGGTCAAGCCGTTCGTCGCGGTCGAACACCGCCGCTTCACGCGTGCCGGCGAATTCCTTGCGCAACTGGCTGATGAGTGCCTTCGCGTGTACGCCAATGAAGCCGACTTCATCGACGGCGTCGTGTTCGCGCGCGACGAACTGGTGCTCAACGTGGCGCGTTTCGTCGATCGCGCGCCGTACACGTCGGACTACACGTACGAGAAGATCTACTACCGCTCACTGCTTGAAAGGAATGTCGATTACCTCACCACGCGCGACTATGTGTGGCGCTGGGACACCGACTGGTTCTGGTGTTCGAAAAACGTCGGTGCGCAGAACCCGCTCTTGCGCCGGCTGTTCGGCCGCGCGCGGCTGAACTCGCGTACTTACCAGCGCATCATGCGCGCGAACAGCCGGCTCGGCCTGCTGCGCGCCATCGACCACGCCTCGGGCTACCGGGAGTCGATCATCCAGGATGTCGACATTCCGCTCGCGCGCGCCGCGGAGTTTCTCGATTTCTATCTGCGCGAGATCGGCCTCCTGCCGGTTTGGATCTGCCCGATCGGCGTCACGCCCGACGCGGGCCGCTTCCCGCTGTTTGCGCGATCGAACGCGATGTACGTCAACTTCGGCTTCTGGGACGTCAAGCGCATGCGCGAGCCGCATGCGCCCGGGCACTTCAACCGGCTGCTCGAACGGAAGGTCGCCGAACTCGGCGGCATCAAGTCGCTGTACTCGGACAGCTACTTCACGCGCGAGGAGTTCAACGCCGCCTACGGGGGCGAGGCCTACGCGCGATTGAAGGCCCGCTACGATCCAAGGGCGCGGCTGGGCGACCTGTACGCCAAGTGCGTGCTGCGACAATGACGAAGGTCGACCCACGGTTGAAGGGGAACAGGTAGTGAAAGCCACTGAAATCCTGATGGAAGAGCATCGCATCATCGAGAACGTGCTGACGGCACTCACACTGGCCGCGCGCACGCAGAAGACGGACGATCCGCTGCCGGTGCAGTTCTTTGTCGATGCGGTCGATTTCATCCGCGGCTTTGCCGATGGCTGTCACCATCGCAAGGAAGAGGACGTGCTGTTCAAGGCGCTGGCGCGTCACGGTTTTTCCGAGGACCAGGGACCGCTCGGCGTCATGCTGCACGAACACGAACAGGGCCGTTCCTTCACGCGCTCGATGGCCGACGCAGTGCAGCGAATTGAACGCGGCGATAAGTCGGCGCGCGCGCTGCTCGCCGAAGCGGCGACTTCGTATGCGCACCTGCTGCGCCATCACATCGCGAAGGAAAACCAGGTGCTGTTCAAGATGGCCGACCGCGCGATTCCCCTTGATGAACAGGCAGAGATTGAAGAAGCGTTCGACCGCATCGAAAGCGAAGAGGCCGACGCGCACCGGAAGTACGAGGCTCTGGCGCAGTCGCTTGTGGCGCAGGCCGGTCTTTAGCCGGCGCTTGAAATGTCCGCGTCCGGCACCTGTTCTGTTAGGACCCCGTCATTTCGCTGAATGATGAGCTGCATGCGGATTGAAATCTTGAACGACGTGCGGCGATGAAAGTGCTGGCGCTGCTCGCCGCACCCGCACTCGCGTTGCTCCTGCTGGCCGCGCACTTTTATCGCGCCGGGCTGCTCCCGCTGGCCGTGCTCTGCCTGGCGTTCGTCGGACTGCTCGCCGTGCCGCGCGCCTGGGCCGCGCGCACAGTGCAGGTTGCGCTCGCGGCGGGCTGCATCGAATGGCTGCGCACGCTGGCCGTGTTCGCGACGGAACGTGTCGCGCTTGGCCAACCGTACCTGCGCCTGGTGGGCATCCTGCTCGTGGCCGCCCTGTTCACCGCAGCGTCGGCATTCGTGTTTCGCAGCTATCCTCTGCGCGTGCGCTATGGGATCGGCGGGAGAATCTGACGTGATCAATCCGGATACGATCGCAGACGAGTTGCAGGCCGCGATGGACAAGGTGCAACAGATCGCGCCGTTTTCCGGACGCATTCCCGGCTTCGACAATGCCGCGGGCTACGAAGTCGCGCGCCGCATTCACGAGGCGCGGGTGCGCGCCGGCGCGCGGCCGGTTGGCCGCAAGATCGGTTTCACCAACCGCAACATCTGGCCCGAGTACGGCGTGTTCGAGCCGATCTGGGGCTACATGTACGACTCGACCGTCACGCATATGACCGACGGGCGCGCCAAGTGCGGCATTGCACGCTTCGCCGAGCCGCGCATCGAGCCGGAGATCGTGCTGCACTTCAAGTCGACACCACCCTTGACGACGGATCCAGCCGCGATCCTCGCGTGCATCGACTGGATCGCCCACGGCTTCGAGATCGTGCAGTCGCATTTCCCTCACTGGAAGTTCCGCGTTGCGGACACGATGGCCGACAACGGGCTGCATGGTGCGCTGCTGGTGGGCGCACCGCGACGCGTCGAAGACCTGGGCGCTGATGTGATGGCGCGTCTCGAACGATTCACGATCACGCTGTCGTGCAATGGCGAACTGCGCGAGCGCGGTACCGGCGCCAATGTGCTCGACGGTCCGTTGCAGGCAGTCGCCCATCTGATCGCGGTGCTGGCCCAGCAGCGCACCGCACCGCGCCTGCAGGCCGGAGAACTCGTGACGACGGGCACGTTAACGCGCGCGTTGCCGATGCACGTCGGCGAAACCTGGAGCACAACGCTCGATGGCATCGATCTGCCGGGCGTGACGATGACGTTGGAAGCCTGATCGCACGCTCGCGTCGCATTCACGCCAAAGCTGCGCGGGGTCAAGACGCCGGGCGCGATTGCGGCCAAGCTTCAAGTGCGGTTGAGGCGTTCGAAATCACTCCTGTCGGCCACGACACATCCTTCGCCTGATACGAGGCAAGGACTGGCGAGAGGGCGATTGGCCCGTCGCCTGGAGCGGGCGCCTCGCCGCTTTTCTCATGCGGATCGTGTCGACATGCGCGCCGCGAACCAAACGCATCGATGAAGCCCGCCTATTTCGACTTTACGGTCCGCGATCTTGCTGCCGCGCGCCGCTTCTTCGAATCGGTGCTCGGGTGGCGCTTCGAGCGCTTTCCGATGCCCTACGAGTACTACCGGATCAGCGCCGGCGCTGCGGACGAACCGGGCATCGACGGTGGCATTGGTGCTGTCACCAGCGCGCCGGCGAGCGGCGGCCAGCCGCTGACGCAAGTCACGATCCCGGTGCCGGATCTCGATCAGTTCGTCGCGCGGGTGCAGGCCCACGGCGGGCGCATCGTCGAGGCAAAGCTGCCGATACCCGGCATCGGCTGGTACGCGACCTGCGCCGAGCCGGGCGGGTTGATGTTCGGACTGATCCAGGCCGATCCGACCGCGCGCTGATCTACGCGGTGATTCTGGCCGCGCAGTAATCGATCAGCTTGTCGAGCGTGGTGAGCTTCGCCGCGTCGGCGTCCGGGATCTCGATGTGCAGCCTGCCGTGCAGCGCGACCAGGAAGTTCAGCCAGTCGACCGAATCGAGGTCGGCCTGATTGCGCAGCGGCTTGTCAGCGATCAGAGCGGCCACGTCGATCTCGGGCGCGATACCGTTGAGTTCGTCGAGCAGGGCTCTTTTCAGTTCTTCGCGGTTCACGGCTTTCCTTTCGCCAGTTGTTCCGGTTCCTGCAGCGCGTCGCGCAGCGCGGCGAGGAACAGCCCGCCGCGGTGGCCGTCGCTGACGCGATGATCAGCGGCAAGACTGGCCGTGACCACCGGGATCGCGCGTATCTCGCCGTCGACGATCCACGGCCGTTCGGTCACCCGGCCGAAGCCGACCAATGCCACCTGCGGCGGATAGATGACGCCGAAGACCGCCGCAACACCTTCGTCGCCAAGGTTGGTCACGGTGATCGTGGCGTTGCTTAACTCCGAGCTCTTCAGCGATCCGGCGCGCGTGCGCTTGACCAGATCGAGCAGTTCGCGTGTCAGCGTATCCATGTCCTTGCGCGGCACGTCGTGCAGCGCCGGCGCGACCAGACCGCCACCGGCGCGCAGCGAGATCGCCACGCCAAGATGGATGCCGGTGCCCGGCTCGAAGGCGCCGTTGCGCCAGAAGCCGTTCAGTTCGGGCGTGCGCTCGAGCGCCGCTGCCACCGCCTTCAGCAGCAGCGATGCCATCAGCAATCGCTCGGTGACGTTCCGTCTGGCGTTCTGGGCCGCGAGCCATGCGCTCGCGATTGCGAGCGGAACGTCCTCGGCCAGGTAGTAGTGCGGGATCTCGCGCTTGGAGCGCGCCATCGCCGCCGCGATCACCTTGCGCATCTCTTCCGCGCGTGTCGTTGGCCGCGCGAATGCCGGTGCGGCCTCCGCCGTCGGCGTCGGCGCGCGCGCAGCCGTCTCGACGTCGAGGATCGTGATTGCGCCGTCCGGACCGCTGCCGGTGACCTGTGCCAGATCCACATGCAGTTCGTCGGCGCGCCGGCGCGCGGCCGGCGAAACGCGCTGGCGCGCTGCGGCGACCGGCGCGGCCGTGACAACGTGCGGCGCCATTGGCGGCGGTGCAGTCACTTTGGGCGCGACTTCTTTGGCCCTCAACGCGGACAGCAAGTCGTCGACGTGTGCTGGGCTTTCGTTCGCCTCGCGCAGCGCTGCCATCAATGTACCGACCGGAATCGTGGTGCCCGGTTCGGTCAGCAGCGCGTGCACCACGCCGTCGTGCCAGCACTCGACGTCGATCGCCGCCTTCGCCGTGTCGACGACGCAGACGATCTGCCCCTTCTTCACTGCATCGCCGGGCTTGACCAGCCACTCGAGCAGCTTGCCCTCGTCCATGTCGGCGCCGAGCGAGGGGAGTCTGAATTCGATCATGATGTGAAAGGCGATCTCACCACAGACACACCGAGAGCACAGAGAAGTACAAGAACTTCTTCTGCCTTTCTCGGTGTTCCCTGTGTCTCTGTGGTGAATTCATCTTGGCTCTTTGCTACCTGCCGCACAGTTGCTTGGCCGCCGCGATGATGCGGGGCGGCATCGGCAGCGCAGCGTCTTCGAGGTGCTTCGCGTAGGGGATCGGCACCTCCTCGGTGCACACACGCGCCAGCGGCGCATCGAGGTCGTAGAACGCGCGTTCGACAAGGCCGGCCATGATCTCCGCCGCAAGGCTGCAGGTCTTCCAGCCTTCGTCGACGATGAGTGCGCGGCGCGTCTTGCGCACGGACGCGACGATCGTATCCCAGTCGAGGGGTCGCAGCACGCGCAGGTCGACGACCTCGGCGTCGATGCCGTCGCGCGCGAGTTCGTCGGCTGCGGCCAGCACGCGCGGCAGGCTGCCGCCGTAGGTGATGATGGAAACGTTCGTGCCGACTCGGCGCACGGCAGCGTGGGCGATATCGACCGCCGGCGGCGGATCGGCGAGCTCGCCTTCCAGGTTGTACAACTGCGCATGTTCGAACATCACCACCGGATCGGGATCAAGGAGCGCCGGCCACAGCATGCCGCGCGCATCTTCGATCGTGGCCGGCGCCAGCACGGTGATGCCGGGGATATGCGCATACCAGACCTCGAGGCTGTGCGAGTGCTGCGCGGCCAGTTGCCGGCCCGCGCCGGTGGCCATGCGGATCACGACCGGGATCGAGAACTGCCCGCCCGACATGTGGCGGATCGTCGCCGCGCTGTTGACGATCTGGTCGAGTGCGAGCAGCGAGAAATTCACCGTCATCACCTCGACGATCGGACGCATGCCGCCCATCGCGGCGCCGATGCCGGCGCCGACAAAGCCCAGTTCCGACAGCGGCGTATCGCGGATGCGCTCGGCGCCAAACTCCTCGATGAAGCCCTTGGTCACCGCGTACGAGCCGCCGTAGCGACCCACGTCCTCGCCCATGATGAAGACGCGCGGATCGCGGGTCAGCGCCTCGTGGTGTGCGGCGCGCAGCGCTTCGCGGTAAGTGGTGTGCGTCATGCCTATGCAGCCTTGCGACCGTCGATCTGCGTGGCCGCGAGGTATTCGTCGACGAAGCGGCCGACGTCGTTCCAGTCGGTGTACTCGGTGTCGCGCGACGTGTCGGTGCTGCCTCCGGCGTGCTTGGCGATCATGCGCATCATGTAGCGCTTGAAGAAATCGTACTGCGTGTACATCAGCGCGCCGGCAATCAGGCGCACCATCCCCGGCTTAAGTCCCGTTTCCGCGAGGAACTCGTCGGCAAGCTTCTTCGCTTCGGCCCGCGCCTCGGTGTCCTGTCCCGCCATCGAAAGGCTGACCGAGAAGAACGCGGTCGGAATCGTGTTCAACCATGCGACGTTGGCCTTGATGAAGTGCGCCAGTGCCGATTGATGCTTGTGCTGGTGCAGCGAGCCGCCGATGAATGCGCCCGCGTAGATGGGCAGCACCTGCTCGGCGGCGGGCGTGGCACTGTCAATCAGGTCAGCCATGCAGCCGCGCTTGCGCACGGTGTCGGCGATGAACTCGGCGATCTTGCGCGTGTGGCCTTCGGTGGTGCCATAGATGACGAGGATCGGTTTCATGCAGTGCTCCTTTCTTGCGCCGGCGTCATCACGTCGCGCGTCAGGTGTTCGATCGGCTCCCAGGTGCCGGCCTCGGCAAACTTCACTGCCGCGTCGACTTCCGCGATCGCGTCGCGGTCGATGGCCTGGAACTCTTCTTCGCTCATCATTCCGGCCGTCTTGAGCCGGTCGGTGAACGTGTGAATCGGGCCATGTTTTTTCCAGCGCTCGACTTCTTCCTTGCTGCGATAAAGCTCCGCGTCGAACATTGAGTGCGCGCGGAAGCGGTAGGTGTGGAACTCAATGAAGTACGGCAGGCCGTCGGCGCGCACCGCATCGACCGCGGCCTTTGTCGCTTCGTGCACGGCGAGCACATTCATGCCGTTGATGTGCGCGGTGCGGATGCCGTAGCTGGCCGCCTTCTTCGTCAGGTCGATCTGCGATTCGGAGCGCGCCAGCGCGGTGCCCATCGCGTACAGGTTGTTCTCGCAGATGAACAGCACCGGCAGCCGCCACAGCGCCGCCAGGTTCAATGACTCGTGAAACACGCCTTCGGCGACTGCGCCCTCGCCAAAGAAGCACGCGGTCACACGGCCTTTGCGACCCGACATCTTGTCCGCGAGCGCCATGCCCACCGCCAGCGGCAAACCGCCGCCGACGATCGCGTTGCCGCCGTAGAAGCGCGTCGCCGCGTCGAACAGGTGCATCGATCCGCCGCGGCCGCGCGAGCAGCCCTCCTGCTTGCCGAACATCTCGGCCATGATCGCGTTCATCGCCACGCCGCGCAGCAGCGCCTGGCCATGCTCGCGATAGGTGGCGACCACCGCATCGTCGGGGCCAAGGTGCGGCATCGCGCCGGCGGCGACTGCTTCCTCACCGATGTACAGGTGCAGGAACCCGCGGATCTTGCCCGCGCCGTACAGTTCCGCGCAGCGTTCTTCCAGCCGGCGTATGCGCACCATGTCGCGCACGCGCGCGTGGCAGAACTGGCGCGGATACTTGGTCACGTCAGTGGTGAAGCGCAGGAGTTCTTCCGGGCTCATCGATTGTTCCTCAGCGTTTCGGATAACCGACCGACTGCGCGAGCGTGATGCGCTGGTTCGTTCGCAGTCCGGCCGCCTGCGCGAACCGCGCCCGGTCGATCGACGCGAACACCACGGTCGCCAGGCCTTCGGAAGCGCAGAAGAGATAGACGTTCTGCGCGATGAATCCCGTGTCGGACGCGGCGAATGTCGTCCTCGTCTCGTCATCGGCGCGGCTCATCCGACCTTCGTCGGCAACATAGACCAGCGTGGCCGGTGCCTCGCGTGCGTGCGCCTGCGTGCCGGACAACGCGCGCAGGTCCTGTGCCACGACGCGCTTGAGCGCGTGCGCCTTGGCGTCGTAAACGAAGAGCCCTTCGCGCAGCGCGACGTAAACATCGATCTCCTGCCAGTTGCGTGCGGACGGCGCGGTGCGGTGATCGTTGTCCGGCCGATTGATGCCGAACGCGGCCCATAGCAGGTTCGAAAGCACCTGCGGTGGCAGCGACTGCTCGGCGAAGCTGCGGGTGGTCCGCCGCTCCTTCAGCGCCTGCATCAGCGGTTTGCCGCCATCGGTTTGCGCCGGCGGCAGAACGAGGTCGCTGGTCTGCCCTGCGACCTCGGCGATCACCAGCAGGGCGGCCAGCAGCGCGATCTTGGCCGCGATCCTGCGCAGGCGAGCGATCCTGACCTTTAGTAACGTGTCCATCTGATCTCCTTGCCGTTGCTCTTGCGGGGCCTCATGCGGCCAGCGGCATTGCGCGCGTGCGTGGCGCTGCGGCGGCTTTGGCTCTGCGGACCTGCAGCGTCCGCACGAATGCGTCGAGCTTCTCGGTATCGCGCGCGTCGATCTCGGCATCGGTGAGCGCCAGTGTCGCGTCGGGTCGCCGGCCGGTCACCGTCGTCATCGTGTCGAACACCCGCAACGCGCCCGAGCCGCCCAAGGTGCAGAAATATGCGAAGCGAACCGGTGCGCCTCGCACCTGTCGCAGGAAACTCCGCACGGGACTCGACAGGCTCCAGTACCACACCGGCGTGCCGACGATCAGCAGCTCGTACCCTTGCGGATCGCGACGTGTGCGGATGGTGGGTGTCACCTCGTAGATCGCCTCGAGCGCGCAACGGACATAGCCGACCGGTCCCTGACGCGACTCGGCGACTTTGATCTCGTCGAGATCCGCGTGTAGTCGTCGTGCCAGTGTCTGTGCCACGCTGCGAGTGCGGCCGCTGCGCGAGTAATAGACGACGAGTGTCTTGCTCATGATGCCCTCCGGGAATCAACTCGCCTGCGCTCCGGCTTCCAGCGTTGAGGTATCGCCTTCGGGCAGGCCGAGTTCGCGCGCCTTCAATAAGCGCCGCATGATCTTGCCGCTGCGGGTGCGCGGCAGCACCGCGATGAAGTCAATCTCCTTCGGCGCAACGGCGGGGCCGAGCCGCTTGCGTGCGTGGCCGAGTAACTCGCGCCGCAACGCCTCGCTCGCCTGAAAGCCGGGCTTCAGCGACACGAATGCCTTCACCGTTTCGCCGATCACTGGATCGGGTTTGCCGATCACGCCGGCCTCGGCGACCGCCGCGTGCTCCATCAGCGCGCTTTCGACCTCGAACGGGCCGATCAGGTGGCCGGCGGACTTGATCACGTCATCGGCGCGGCCGACGAACCAGAAGTAGCCGTCGGCATCGCGCTTGACCATGTCCTCGGTGAGATACAAATCGCCGACGAAGCACTTGCGATAACGCTCCTCGTTGTTCAGATACCCGCGGAACATCGACGGCCAGCCGGCGCGCAGTGCCAGTTCGCCTTCTGTATCCGGCGTGTTGATGATGTCGACGCCGACCGTCTGTTCTCCTTCCTTGCGTCGCTGCACGACGAACGCATCGATGCCCGGCAGCGGTCGCCCCATCGAGCCTGGCTTGATGTCGAGCGCGGGCGTATTGGCGATCATGATTCCGCCGGTTTCGGTCTGCCACCAGTTGTCGTGGATCGGCAGCCCGAGTGCATCGAGTCCCCACCAAACCGCTTCGGGATTCAGCGGCTCGCCCACGCTGGCGACGAAGCGCAGCGCGTCGAGCCGATACCTGCGGGCGATCTCAGCGCCGGCCTTCATCAGCATGCGGATCGCTGTCGGGGCCGTGTACCAGACGCTGACGCGCTGGTCCTGCAGGATGCGGTACCAGCGCTCGGGATCAAACTCGGCTTCGTCAACGATCATCGTCACGCCGTGCACCAGCGGCGCGATCACACCATAGCTCATGCCGGTCACCCAGCCGGGGTCGGCGGTGCACCAGAAGATGTCGCCGTCGTGCAGGTCGAGCGCATATTTGCCGGTCATGTAATGCGTGACCACGGCGTCATGCACGTGAATCGCGCCCTTCGGTTTGCCGGTGGTGCCGCTGGTGAAGTGCAGCAGCGCCATTTCGTCGGGGCGCGTGGCGACGGTATCGAACGTGTCGCGCGCCGCGTCCAGCAGCGGATCGAGGTCAAGCGTGCCACTGGGCACCGCGGCGCTGCCGTGCGCGCCGGCGAGCAGTACATGCGCAAGCGATGGCATCTGCGCGCGAACCTGAGCCACTTTGCGTTCATAGAGGGCGAGTGTGGTCAGCAGCGCGCGGCCCGTGCCGAGGTTGATCCGCGTTGCAATCGGCTCCGGCCCGAACGCGGAGAACAGCGGCGACACCACCAGGCCCGCCTTCAATGCACCGAGCACCGCGATGTACAGCTCCGGAATCCGCGGCAGCAGCAGGAACAGCCGGTCGCCGCGTTGCATGCCGAGCCCGAGCAACACGTTGGCAAAGCGATTGGAGAGCGCGGACAGATCGGCGTACGTGAACCGGATCTCGTCGCCATCAGCGCCGAGCCAGTGGATCGCAACCTGCTCGGCGCGTGCCCCGCGTGCATGTCGTTCGACGGCCTCGTGCGCGATGTTGAGCGCGCCGTCCGGCAGGCCCCTCAGCGCTGTGCGCGCCTGGGCCCATGAAAACGATGCGCGCGTGAACGCCCAGTCCGCCAGGTGCGGCGGCACACGGAGGTTGGCAATGTCCTTCCTGATCCGGTCGGGGCGCATCTTGTGGCGCAGGTGCAGCGCGTTGCCTTGCCGCCGCGGTCCAGACGCGAAACCACGTTAGGAGCGCGGCCCACGAGTTGATTGACCGCTATCAACTGCGCGTCTTCGCGACCGTGCGCGTCTTCAGAACGTTTAAGGCCGGATAAAGGACGCGCGGTCCTGGTCGGTGACACAGTGCGTTCATCGTTGCTGCCACGCTTCAGGAGTGCCGTCATGAGCCGCAAGTCCGTCTTCATCATCAGTGCGTTTATCGCGATCATCGTTGCCGCCTGTATCGGGCTGGCAAAGGCGGCCGATCATCCGGCTTCGCAGTTCATCGGGGTAGCGCCAGCCCAAGGCTTGTGATCCGCCGCGCCGTGCGCATAAGATGCGCCTCCGCTCGTCGTGCCGTTTCGATCCGGCGGCGGATGAACAATGAGTTCGCGCCCGCGAAAACCAACCAGCAGCGCGCTCGTGGTCGGTGTCACCGGCCACCGGCCCAATCGACTCCGCGCGCTGCAACTGGCGCGGCTTCTTACGCATGCCCGCGACGTGCTGCGCGACCTGGCGGCAGCCGCGGCCGCACGTACGGAAGTTCCCGTGACTCTGTATTCGGCGCTTGCCGAAGGCGCGGACCGGCACCTCGCGCGACTGGCGCTCGCGCGCGGCTACGCGTTGCACGCGGTGCTGCCGTTCGCTCGTGCCGACTATGCGGCCGACTTCAATACCGGGGAGTCCGTGCGCGAGTATGAGCGCCTGCTCGGCGATGCACAGCGCGTCGTTGAGCTGCCGGGCGACCGGCGCCAGTCCGACCACGCATACGAAAGCGCCGGCCACGCCATCCTTGACGCGGCCGACCTGCTGATCGCGGTGTGGGATGGTGCGCCCAGCCACGGCCGCGGTGGCACAGGCGATGTTGTTGCCGAAGCGTGGCGCAGGCGGATACCGATCGTGCATCTGTCAACGGTCGCGCACGCGATGCCGACGCTGCTGCATACCGCGGCTGGGCGCGTTCCTGCGCTCGACATGGATCATTTGCCTGATCTGCCGCTCGACGCGGCAACGCTGCGTGCGCTGGTCGCCGCGCTGCTGGCGGCGAAGCAGAAAGGCGCGCGCAATTGAGCACGCCTGAACTGCGCCTCGTCCATCCGTCCGTGACCGACGCGCGGCGCGAGGACGCGTTCCGCTATTGGGCCTTTGTCAGCTACAGCCATCGGGATGCGAGTGCGGCGGCGACACTTCAACGCGCCCTGGAAACCTATCGATTACCGCGCCGCCTGGTCGGCCGCGCCACGAAACAGGGCACGGTGCCGCAGTACATCAGGCCGATCTTTCGCGATCGCGATGAACTGCCGGCCGGCACGGATCTGAAGGCCACCGTGCGTGACGCGCTCGCATCGAGCCGCTGGCTCATTGTTCTGTGTTCGCCGTCGGCGGCATCGTCACCGTGGGTCAATCAGGAAATTGTCGAGTTCAAGGAGCAGCACGGTGAGGCGCGCGTGCTCGCCGTGATCGTCGATGGCGAGCCGTTCGCGAGCCGGCTGCCGGGACGCGAGGGCGAGGAATGTTTCCCGAACGCTTTGCGTTTTGCGCTCACGCCCGATGGCGAGCCGCAGGGCGAACCGCTGGAGCCGATCGCGGTCGATCTGCGTCCGCAGGGCGACGGCAAGCGGCTCGCGCTGCTCAAGCTCGTCGCCGGCATGACCGGGGTCGGCGTCGATGAACTCGCACGCCGCGATGCGCAGCGCCGCGCACGGCGGATGGCGTGGGTCGCGCTCGGCGCAACAACCGGCATGATCGTGATGACGGTGCTGACCGTGATGGCAGTGCAGGCGCGCAACGAGGCGCAGAACCAGCGCGCGCAGGCCGAAGACCTGATCGAGTTCATGCTCGGTGACCTGCGCAAGAAGCTCGAGCCCGTGGGCCGGCTCGATGTGCTCGATTCCGTCGGCGAAAAAGCGCTTGCCCACTACGCCGCGCAGCGCACCGATGCGCTCGACGCCAACGAACTCGGCCGCCGCGCCCGCGCGCTGCATCTGATCGGCGAGATCCGCGAGCAGCGCGGCAACCTCGACGATGCGCTCAAAGCGTTCCAGAGCGCGGCCGACACGACGGAGAAACTGCTCGCGCGCGCCCCGAACGACGGCCAGCGCGTCTTTGATCATGCGCAGAGCGTGTACTGGGTCGGCTATGTCTCGTATCTGCGCCGCCAGACGAGTGAGGCCGAAGCGGCATTTCGCCGCTATTTCGACCTGGCCCAGCGGTTGATGCAGGTTGATCCGAGCAACGATGACTGGCATCTGGAAACGGCGTATGCGACACAGAACCTCGGCGTCGTCTACCTGAACAGCGCGCGTTCGGCAGACGCCTTGAAGGCGTTCATACAAACGCGCGAGGCCTATCTTCCGATCGTTGCAAAGCGGCCGGAGTTGAATTTCGAGCTTGCCAACAGCTTCGGGTGGATCGCCAAGGCGCAGGAGCAACTTGGCGACTACTCTGCCGCGATCGATTCGCAACGAGCGAAGTCGGCGGTTCTGACGAATGTGCCGGACGCGGCTCGGGATCGGCAGGTCCAGCGTCTTCTCGCAAATGCGGCATACGAAACCGGCCTGCTGCACTTGTATCTGGGCGATGCGAAGGCGGCGCGTGCTTCTGAGCGAGCCGCGCTCGATATGTTCGATTCCCTTGTCGCTTCGGACGAGTCGAACTTGCTGTGGTTGTCGAATAGCTGTTTCGCTCGACTGGCCCTGGCCGAAAGCGAGCTGACCCTCGACGATCTGGTGGCGGCACGCGCGGAACTGGCGCGTGCCGGCGCCGACGTTCAGCGCTTGACCTCTGCCGACGCATCGCGCCTCACTTGGCAGGTCAACCTCCGGGGACACGCGCTCGCATTGCAGGCCAGGCTGGCGATGGTGGAAGCCAAGCCGCTTCCCATCAAGGACCTTATTGACTATGTCGGCAATGTCAGGCTGATCGAGGCCGCGGGCAAGGTGCTCGATACCGATCAGACTCTGATCGTCGCCAACGCAGATCTCGTGCTGGGTGATCTATTCGCCCGCGATGGTCAGGCGGGCGGCGCGCTGTCGCACTGGCAGGCCGTCGTTCAGCGGTTGCGAGGTTTTGCACAGCGCGACAACCTGCGCGTTGCAACCGTGCTGGCACGCGCCCACGTGCGACTGGGCCAGTTCGATGAAGCACGCACGCTGGCAGGATTGCTTCAGACTTCGACTTATCGGCACCCCGCCTACGCCGACCTCGTCAACGAGCTTGCCGGCGGAGCGGGGCCGCGGCAGGCCAAACCATCTCAGCAGAGGTAAGCATGGCAACCGTGCAGGTCACAGTGACAAATGGCCAGATTTCGGCCCCCGGCAAAAGCGACGTCCTGGAAATGAAAGGGAAAGGTCGCGCGGTGCAGATTCAATGGGTCCTCGATAGCTCCGATTGGACCTTCCCGCAGGACGGCATCACGATTTCTGGCAACGCCGGGCAGTTCACGCAACTTGGTCCGATTGCTCAAGGGGCCAGGTATCAGTGCGTCGATGCGAACAGCGACTCCACCAGGTACCAGTACACGATCAAGCTCGTCAATGCGAAAAACCCGAATCAGACGATCACGCTGGATCCGTACATCAAGAACGATCCGAGTAATTTGTGAACGGCTGCAACGGCAGGGACGGACGGGTGACTCGACGCGGCGCGCCGCATTCAGGCGAACGCAAGCGGGCCGACCTGTTCCTTCAGCAGTAGTTTGCCCGCCGAAGCGTGGTGCGCGATCGCACCGGCTCCAAGTGCTGCGATGGTCAACGCCGCCGCGCGCTCGTGCGCCCGCGCCGTGTTGACCGTCCGCGCATCGCCGCGCGCTGCATAACCCGCATCGGCAAAGCCGATCAGCTTTGCTGCCGCGTCGAAGCGCCGCTCCAGCGCAGCGAGCAGCGCCAGGTAATCGGCCACTTGCGGCACGGTGTCGAACTGCAGCGCCAGCGCGTAAGCGCTGCGCCCGACATTGAGCGCCTCGTCGAGGTTGCCCTGCGCGAGAAGCGCGGCAAGCAATGACAGCGACGCCAGCGACAGCGTCGACAGTTCGCGCGAGCCATGCAGGCTCGCCACCAGTTCGCGCGCGCGGCGCACGGCATCGTCGGCGTCGCCAAGCGCAAGGGACAGATCCGCCAGATGTGACAGCGCGCGCAGACGGCCGCGCTCGTCTCCGGCGGCGATGCGCAGCTGCAGTTCCATCTCACGCGCCGAGCGGCTGTCGGCGAGCCGGCCTTCGGCGCGCGCGACATCGGCGCGCGCGCGCCAGCCCCAGGCCCGCTCGCGCGGCGGCCAGTCGGGTGCTTCGAGCGCGAGCGCCTCGTCGAGCGCGGCGTGCGCCTCGGCGTTTGGCTCGTTCCACAAGCCTGCGATGCCGGCCAGTTGGGCGTGCAGTCCGTGTCGGTCGCCAAGTTCGCGATAAAGCGCATTCGTATGCGCGGCGGCCGCGCGCGCGCGCGCCGGCGCAACGTCCGTCCACGCCCACTGCGCAGCACGCCACCAGTCGGCGGCGTACGCCTTCGGAATGTCGCCGGCAAGCATCGGCTCCGTCAGGTCGAGCCAGCGATGCATCTCGCTGTCGAGCGAGAGGTACCGCAGAAGAGGTGCCGCCGAGCCCACGAGCAGCACCGCGGTAGCCGGCTCATGGGCCCGTGCCCAGTCGAACGCGGCGCGCAGGTTCTCCAACTCGGGTTCGTAGCGCGCGAGCCAGGCTGCGTCGGTGAGCGCGAGAAAATCGGCCGGCGATGCGGCGAAGAAATCGCGCAGCGCGTGCGCGTGACGGCGGCGCGCCGCGTCGCCTTCCCCGGCCGCAGCGAGTTTCTCCAGCGCATAGGCGCGCGCGGTTTCGGTCAGCGCGTAGTACGGCGACTCGTCGCCGCCCGTGTGCGGATGGATTTCGACCAGCGAGCGCTCGACCAGCCCGCCGAGCGTGTCGATCGCGTCCCACGTGCTATCGCCGTCATCGGACAGCACGGCGTGCGCAAGATCGAGCGAGAAGCGGCCCGCGAATGCGCCGAGCCGTCGGAATACGGATTGCTCCCTGGCTGACAGCAGCGCATAGCTCCAGTCGTAGACCGCGTGCAACGACAGATGGCGACGGTCCGCATCAAACGCGCCGGCCTTGAGCAATGCGAAGCGCTGATCAAGCCGTCGTTCCAGTGCATGCACGCCGAATGCCGGGATGCGTGCGGCTGCCAGCTGCAGCGCGAGCGGCATGCCGTCGAGCCGGCGGGCGAGTTCGATCACCGCGATGCGGTTGTCTTCCGTCAACGCAAAGTTACGGTCAGCGGCGCGCGCGCGTTCGACCAGCAGCGTGACGGCGCTCGACTGCCGCGCCTCGGCCAGCGACGCATTGGGCGGCGGCAGGTCGAGCGCGCTTAACCGGTACACGGCTTCGCCTTCGATGCGCAACGGCGCCTGGCTCGTGACGAGCAGGCGCACGTCGCTCGTCGTGCCAAGGATCAAGGTCGCGAGATGCGCGACGTCAGCCAGCAGGTGCTCGGCGTTGTCCAGCACGAGGAGGAGCTTCAGCGGCTGCAGCGCTGACAGCAGCGCAACATCCGCGTCGTGGCCCGGCACGGGCACGCCAAGTGCCGCGATGACGGTTCCCGTGAGAAGCCGCGGGTCGCTCAGCGGGGCGAGATCGATCCACGCCACGCCATGCGCGCGGGCGGGCTCGCACAGGCGCGCGATCTCCTGCGCAAGTCGCGTCTTGCCAATGCCCCCGGGACCGACCAGCGTGACCAGGACCTGCTGCGCGGTGAGTTCGAGCACAGCGGCAACATCGGCGAGGCGGCCGATCAGCGGCGAGAGGTGTTGCGGCAATGGCTTGCGCCTGGCGGCAGGCACGGGTCCTTCGAGGTTGCTCCGGATGGTCTCTGGCCGGCCCGGTACGAGCGGTGCAGCAGCCTCCTCGTTCACCGTCATCGCGAAGCGATAGCCGTGTCCCGGGATGGTCGCGATCGCCATCGAGCCCAGCAACCTGCGCAGCGTGCTGATCTGCACCTGCAGGTTGTTTTCCTCGACCACCAGGCCGGGCCATGCGGCGTCGAGCAGTTCGTCCTTCGTGATCAGGCGCCCGCGTCGCTCGACCAGCGTTAGCAGCACGTCGAACGCACGTGCGCCCAGGGTGGCGGGCGCACCGTCGATCAGAAGTTGCCGCTCGGTGGGGCGGAGTTCGAAACGACCGAAGCGACAGGAATTGATCACGGATCCGTTTCTTCTGTTGGCGAAACTGCTGCCACTTTAGCGCGCCGCCCTCGTCTTCAGAACGTTTCAGGCCGACTCAAGGACGGCAAATGAAGGCCGGGCGCACAGTGCAGCCATCGAAAGCGAGGTCGGCAACAGGGCGCAGGAGAGCAAGAAAATGGACGAACTGATCTCGATGGTGATGCCCCTCCTTGTCAGCCTCATCACGCGGCGCAGCGGCGGACTGCCCTCGACCGCGCTGGCGTGTCTGCACTTCTACCTGTTCAACATCGCATTGCCGTTGCTGAGTTCCAGCCAGCGCCTGCGCCTGACGTGGCTGCCCGCATTGATCTGTCTGCCGCTGGCGGCGTGGGGCCTCGTGCTGAGCGCGACGCCGTCCGCAACCGCTTCCATCGCCGCGAGTGTCTGAGCCGGCTGCTTTCAGAACGTTTAAGGCCTGCTCAAGGACTGAAATGCCCCTCGCAGCGCACAGTGCAGTCATTGCAGACGAAGACTTTCCCAGCCCCGAAGTCAACCAGGAGAACACCATGAACCGCATCGCTTACCGCTCAGTGTCGTTCGTGCTTGCCGCCGTGATGACGATCGGCACGCTCGAGGGCATCGCTGCACTGGCGGGTTCCGCCGACCTGACCGTCGTCGCCGTGCATTCGGCCGAAGTTACCGCCTCGACGTCGCAATCGAATGTGCAGATCGCTCTGAACGCGCATTGACCGAACAGCCATTCGCCTCCAACGCGCTTGGGCAGCAGCGGCCTTGTGAAAGTGACATGCGCATGTTTCTTTTCTGACCCTGGCCTCACCGGCCGACTTCCGCCCCTTGATCACGAAGGAGTAGACGATGAATTGCACTTCGATTTCCACCGGTCGTTGGCTTGTCGCATCGCTTTGCGTTTGGTCGTTCGGCGCCGCGCACGCGTACGAAGGCTTCGATCCGAACAACGACCCGACGCAGGTGACCGTGGCTTCCGCCAGGGTCGTCACGGCCGCCAAGGTGACGCAGCGCACCGATGCGCGCACCACGCTCCGCGTTGAGGACGCACGTGAGGCGACGCACACGTCAGTGAAGCACCAGCAGCACCGGTTTCACGTCGCCACCGTGCATCGCATTACAGGCGGTGCGCATTGAAAGCGGGCGCAGGTTTGGAGGTCGGCGCAGTGGCCGACCTGCGCGCCGGCTTCAACTCGCCAGGAACTTCTCCACCAGCCGCACCCAGTACGTCGCGCCGAGCGGAATCAGCTCGTCGTTGAAGTCGAAGCTCGCGTTGTGCAACATGCACGGCCCCCGGCCGTGGCCGGCGGCGCGATGCGAGCCATCGCCGTTGCCGATGAACACATAGCAACCGGGCTTTGCGCGCAGCATGAACGCGAAATCCTCCGAGCCCATGGTCGGTTCGATGCCGCGCACGACGTTTCGGGTGCCCACGATGTCGTCCATTACGCTCGCGGCGAATTCCGTCTCGTGCGTGTGATTCACGGTGGCGGGGTAACTGCGGTCGAACTTCACGCTCGCTTCCGCGCCGTGCGCTTCGGCCGTGAGCCGCGCGATGCGGCGCATGCGATCCTCGATCAGGTCGGTCACATCGTCACGGAAAGTTCGCACGGTGCCGCTGATGAACGCGATGTCGGGAACGACATTGTTCGTGTCGCCGGCCTGGATGATCGTGACCGAAAGCACGGCGGCGTCGATCGGCTTCTTGGCGCGCGTGATGATGCCCTGCAGCCCCTGCACGATCTGCACCGCGACGAACACCGGGTCGATCCCCAGGTGCGGCATCGCCGCGTGCGAACCCTTGCCGGTGACGGTGATCTCGAACAGGTTGCCCGATGCCATCATCGGCCCGGCGGTCAGTCCGAACTGCCCGACCCTCAGGTTCGGCCAGTTGTGCATGCCAAACACTGCGTCGCACGGAAACTTCTCGAACAGTCCGTCGTCGATCATCTTCTGCGCGCCGGCGCCGCCTTCTTCGGCCGGCTGGAAGATCAGGTTGACCGTGCCGTCGAACGGTTTGGTTTCGGCCAGGTACCTGGCAGCGCCAAGCAGCATCGCGGTGTGGCCATCATGACCGCAGGCGTGCATCTTGTGGTCGTGCGTCGAGCGGTGCGCGAACTGATTCGTTTCCTGGATCGGCAGCGCGTCCATGTCAGCGCGCAGGCCAATCGACTTCTTCGATCGGCCATGCCTGATGACGCCGATCACGCCGGTGCCTCCCAGCCCGCGATGGACATCAATGCCCCATTCGGCCAGCTTCTTCGCGACCAGATCACTGGTGCGGCTTTCTTCGAAACGCAGCTCGGGATGTGCATGGATGTCGCGCCGGATCGCCTGGATCTCGGCACGGAACTGCACGACGCGGTCGATGAGATTCATGGTCGGCTCATGAGTGAATTACGTTGGGAAGGTCCCCGGCAGCAAAATACTCCGATCGACTGTCTTGATGCGCGTATGGCCGCAGAACGCCATCGTGAGGTCAAGCTCTCTGTGGATGATCTCGAGGCACTTCGTGACGCCGGCCTCGCCCAGCGCGCCGAGTCCGTACACGAACGCGCGGCCGATGTAGGTGCCACGCGCGCCCAGCGCCCAGGCCTTGAGCACATCCTGGCCGGAGCGGATGCCGCCGTCCATGTGCACTTCGATCTTCGACCCGACCGCGGCGGCGATCGCCGGCAGCGCCTCAATGCTGCTTTGCGCGCCGTCGAGCTGGCGCCCGCCATGATTGCTGACGATCAGCGCGTCGGCGCCGGAGTCTGCGGCGAGCTTCGCGTCCTCGACATCCTGGATGCCCTTGAGAATCAGCTTGCCGCCCCAGCAGCGCTTGATCCACTCCACGTCGTTCCAGCTCAGCCGCGGATCGAACTGCTGCGACGTCCAGGCGGTGAGGTCGCTCAGGTCCGACACGCCCTTGACGTGGCCGACGATGTTGCCAAAGTGGTGTCGCCTCGTGCGGGCCATCCCCAGTACCCAGCGCGGCTTGGTGGCCAGGTTCAGCCAGTTGGCTAGCGTCGGCTTGGGCGGGATCGACAGGCCGTTCTTGAGATCCTTATGACGCTGGCCGAGGATCTGCAGGTCAAGCGTCAACACCAGCGCGCTGCATCCGGCCGCCTTGGCACGCTCGATCAGCCGCTCGATGAACGCGCGGTCGCGCATCACATACAGCTGGAACCAGAACGGCGCCGTGGTGTGCGCGGCCACGTCCTCGATCGAGCACACGCTCATCGTCGACAGCGTAAACGGCACGCCGAACTTCTCCGCCGCCCGCGCGGCCAGGATCTCGCCGTCCGCATGCTGCATGCCGGTGGAGCCGACCGGCGCCAGCGCCACCGGCATCTTTACGTCGATGCCCACCATTTTCGTCGCCGTACTTCGGCCTTCCATGTTCACCGCCACGCGCTGGCGCAGCTTGATGTTTTGAAAATCGCGCTCATTTGCCCGATAAGTGCTCTCGGTCCACGAGCCCGAGTCGGCGTACTGGTAGAACATGCGCGGCACGCGCTTCTCCGCCAGCACGCGCAGGTCCTCGATGCAGGTGATCACGGCCATGGCTTGTCCCCGATACTTGTCTTTGCTGTGGGGCTGATGGTAGCGGCTGCCGCTTGCCTGCCTACAATGGCGCGAACCGGGACGAATCGAGGTCAACATGTCTGCCGTGCCGAAGAACACCGCTCAACACGCCGAACCTTCAGCGGCAGCGCTGGAGATGATCGACCGGCTGATCGCGTTTCCGACGGTCAGCCGCGATTCGAATCTGGGACTGATCGAGTATGCGCGCGACTACCTGGCGCGCTTGGGCGTGAAGCCGTATCTCGTGTATGACCGCAGCGAGAAAAAGGCGAATCTGTTCTGCACCCTGGCTGATGATCCGGAGCGCGTCAGGTCCGCCGGCATCGTGCTGTCGGGACACACCGACACGGTGCCGATCGACGGGCAGGAATGGGCGACCGATCCGTTCAAGGCGACTCACTCATTTGCGAGCGGGAACGGGCGCATTCACGGCCGCGGCACTGCGGACATGAAGGGTTTCATCGCCATCGCGCTTGCCTGGGCGCCGCGCTTTCTGGCTGTGCAGCGCGAAATGCCGATCCACCTGTCGCTGACCTATGACGAAGAGACCACGTTCTTCGGCGTGCGCGGCCTGGTCAAGGACCTGGAAGAGCGCGGCGTCCGACCCGCCGGCTGCATCATCGGCGAGCCGACCGACATGCAGGCGATCGTCGCGCACAAGGGCAAGCGCGACTTCTGCTGCCGCGTGCGCGGGCGCGAGGCGCATTCGTCGCTGACACCCACCGCCGTCAACGCGATCGAGTTCGCGGCGCAGATCATCGCCTTCATCCGCGCGCTCGCCGACCGCGTCGCACGCGACGAGCCGAAGGATCTGCGCTTCGAAGTGCCGCACTCGACGCTGCAGACCGGCGTCATCAAGGGCGGCATCGCCACCAATGTCGTGCCGCGTGACTGCGAGTTCAACTTCGAGATGCGCAACATCCCCGCCACGCCGCACGACTCGATGAGCACGCAGATCATCGATTACGCGCAGCGCGAGCTGCTGCCGCAGATGAGGCGTGTCGCGCCCGAGGCCGGAATCCAGTTCGATATGGGCCTGGACCTGCCCGCGTTCGGCATCGCGCCCGATGCGCCGCTGGTGCAATGGGCGATGGAACTCGCCCGCACGGCAAACCTTGGCACCGGGGCGGTCAGCTTTGCGACCGAAGCGAGTGTGTTCACCAACTTTGGTATCCCAACCGTCGTGCTCGGGCCTGGCAGCATCGCGCAGGCGCACAAACCGGACGAGTACATCACGTACGACCAGGTGGCGGCGTGTGAGCAACTGTTTGCTCGGATGATTGAAGCAACGCCGCCGGGCCGATGATTGCAACCGTGGCGCCCATCGAAACGGTCGTCAAGGCTGCCTGCCCGCACGACTGTCCCGACACGTGCGCGATGCTGGTCACGGTCGAGCAGCGGCAGGGCAAGCGCGTCGCGATCAAGATCGCCGGCGACCCGGACCATCCGACCACGCGCGGCACGCTGTGCACCAAGGTCAGCCGCTATCTGGAACGCACCTATCACCCGGATCGTGTACTGCATCCGCTGAAGCGGACCGGAAAGAAGGGCGAAGGCAAGTTCGTCCGCGTGTCGTGGGACAGCGCGCTCGACGACATCGCAGCGCGTCTGAAGACCATCGCTGCGGTCGATCCACAGCGCATCGTGCCGTATTCGTACGCCGGCACGATGGGGCTGGTGCAGGGCGAGTCGATGGCACAGCGCTTCTTCCACAAACTCGGCGCGAGTTTCCTCGATCGCACCATCTGCGCCAGTGCCGGCGCCGAGGCGATGAACTACACGCTCGGCACGCGCACCGGCCCGGCGATGGAAGCGTTTGTCGACGCGAAGCTGATCGTTTTCTGGGGCACGAACGCGATTGCGTCGAACCTGCACCTGTGGAGCTTCGCGCAGGAGGCCAAGCGCAAAGGCGCGAAGCTGGTTGCGATCGATCCATACCGGTCGCTGACCGCGGAGAAATGCCATCAGCACATCGCATTGCTGCCCGGCACGGACGGTGCCCTGGCGCTTGCGCTGATGCACGTGCTGATTCGCGAAGGCTGGATCGACCGCGAGTACATCGAGCGCCACACGCTGGGATTCGATGCGCTCGCGGCGCGCGCACGCGAGTTCGGTCCGGCGCGTGCCGCGCAGTTGTGCGGCATCAGCGCGCAGGAAATCGATCAGCTCGCGCACGACTACTGGCATAGCCGCCCGGCGGCGATCCGGTTGAACTACGGCATGCAGCGTGTCGCAGGTGGGGGCAATGCAGTTCGTGCCGTTGCCTGCCTGCCCGCACTCGCAGGCCACTGGCGCGATCCTGCCGGCGGGGTGCTGTTGTCCACCAGCGGCGAATTCCATGTCGACAGCGAGCATCTGTATCACCCGGAACTGCTCGCAGGAAGACGGCCGCGCACGATCAACATGAGCACGATCGGGCACGAGCTCGCGCACGCGAACCCGCCGATCGACGCATTGATCGTCTACAACAGCAATCCGGTCGCGGTGGCGCCCGACTCGAAGACGGTGGCGCGGGGCTTTGCGCGCGAAGACCTCTTCACGGTCGTGCTTGAACATTTCCGCACCGACACGGCCGACTATGCCGACTATGTCCTGCCCGCGACCACGCAGCTGGAACACGTCGATGTGCTCAAGCCGTACGGCCACCTCTACGTAATCGCCAACAGCGCCGCAATCGATCCGGTGGGCGAGGCATTGCCGAACACGGAGATCTTCCGCCGCCTGGCCGCGAGGATGGGATTCACCGAGCCGTGCTTCTCCGAACGCGACGAAGACATCGCCGCGCAGGCATTCCGCAAGTCGGGCACCACGGCGAATTACGACTGGCAGATCGCCAAGACACAAGGCTGGCAGCGACTCGCTGTGCCGCAGCGCTATGCGCCCTTCGCGGAGGGCAACTTCCCGACGCCGAGCGGCAAGTGCGAATTCCGTTCGCAGCGGCTTGCCGACATGGGGCTCGACCCGCTGCCCGGCTACGTGCCACCGAACGAAGGGCCGGTCAGCAATCCGCAACTGGCGCAACGTTTTCCGCTGGCAATGATTTCCCCGCCGGCGCGCAACTTCCTCAACAGCACGTTCGTGAATGTGCAGAGCCTGCGCGACACGGAGGGCGAACCGCATCTTGAGGTTCACCCGGAGGACGCCGCCGCGCGGGGCATTGTCGACGGCGACCCGGTGCGCGTCTTCAACGACCGCGGCTCGTTTTCGCTCGCGGCGCGTGTGACGGACCGTGCGCGGAAAGGCATGGTCGTCGCGCTATCGATCTGGTGGAAGAAACTGGCGCGCGACGGCAGGAACGCCAACGAAGTCACCAGCCCGGCACTGACCGACATCGGCCGCGCGCCGACTTTTTACGACTGCCTGGTGCAGGTCGAACGCGCTTGAGCTGCCGGGCTGGGCGCAACCCTGCCGCGACCACCGGGGTTAATGAGATAGGTTCTAGACTTGCGTTTGGAGGTTTCGCATGGGTGCACGCCTTCCGATCGATCATCAACTGCTGGCCGCTTTCTGCCGTCGCCACAAGATCCGCCGCCTTTCCCTGTTCGGATCGACCGCGCGCGGAATCGCGCGACCTGACAGCGACATCGACTTACTGGTCGAATTCGCGCCAGATCAGCACCCGGGGCTGATCGGCCTGGCCGGGATCGAGGTTGAGCTATCCGATCTGTTGGGTGGTAAATCAGTGGACCTGCGAACCGTTGGAGACCTGAGTCGGTATTTCCGCGACGAAGTGCAGCGGCAGGCTGAGGTCCAGTATGCAGAGTGATGACCACATCCGGCTGAGACATATGCTGGATGCGGCACGCGAGGCGACCATGTTTGTCGCTGGACGCGATCGGGACGAGCTTGATACGAATCGGATGTTGCTATTGGCGCTGGTCAAAAGCATTGAAATCCTTGGCGAGGCGGGCAGCAAAGTCTCGGAGGAAACGCAGACCGAGTTGAGCGAGATTCCGTGGCGAAGCATCGTCGCGATGCGCAATCGCCTGATTCATGGGTACTTCGACATCGACGCCGAGATCGTGTGGCGAACCGTGAAATCGGAGTTACCGCTGCTGATCGAGGCCCTAGGCAATCGACTACAGCAATATTGAGCGGCCGTTGGGAGGAGCGCCGACATATCGGTATCCACTTCTGGAAGACCGCGGGCGCGACTCCTGACAAGGAACAGAAGCGCGATTCCGGGTGACATTGACTCCCGGCGATAACACATTCCCGCTTGTGCAAGCGCGTTTCACGGGCGATGATCCGCCCGCTTTCACCGGCCTTTCCCGATGCGCTTCATTGCCTCGCTCTGCCTGCTGCTGCTCGCGCTGTCGACCGCCGCGGTCTCGGCCGCCGATGGGCAATGGGTGCATGCGTACGCCGCGTTCGGCGAACCGAAGTATGCGCGCGGGTTCACGCACTTCGAGTACGTAAACCCGGACGCGCCGAAGGGCGGCACGCTGTATCTGCGCAATCCGGACCGCCGTTCGAGCTTCGACAAGTTCAATTACTTCACCGTCAAAGGCAACGCGCCGGCCGGGCTGCAGATCTTCATGAACGAGCCGCTCGCGATCCGCAGCGGCGACGAAGCGCTGACGATGTACGGATTGCTCGCCGAGGAGATGCTGGTGGCGCCGGACAAATCGTCGATCACGTTTCGCCTGAATCCGAAGGCCCGCTTCAACAACGGCGATCCGGTGCTGGCCGAGGATGTGAAGCACAGTTTCGATTCCCTGACCAGCAAGTATGCAGCGCCGATCTACCAGACCGGCTTCGCCGGCGCGGAGAAGGCGGTGGTACTGGACGAGCGCACCGTACGCTTCGACCTGCGCGATCGCAGCAACGACACGCTGTTCGCTATTGGCACGACGATGCGCATCTTTTCGCGCAAGTGGGGCATGGGACCGGACGGCAAGGCCAAGCGCTTCGACGAGATCGTCACCGAGTATCCGATCGCGAGCGGCCCTTACCTGATCGCGGTAGCAGACTCAGGCCGCCGGCTCGAATTCAAGCGCCGTCCTGATTACTGGGCGAAGGATCACCCCGTGCGGCGCGGCTTCTTCAATTTCGACCGCGTTGTCTACCGCTACTACAAAGATGAGGCGGTCGCGACCGAGGCGTTCAAGGCCGGCGAATTCGATATCGTCAAGGTGTACGGCGCGCGCACGTGGTTTCGCCACCATCAGGGAGTCAAGTGGCGGGACGGTCGCATCAAGAAGCAGCAGTTCGACACTGCGACCGGTCAGGGATTGCAGTCATACCAGCTCAATCTGCGGCGACCGATCTTCCAGGACATCCGTGTGCGGGAAGCGCTTGTCTGGTCATATGACTACGAGACCAACAATCGCTACCGCCTGTTTCATCGTGCCAACAGTCTGTTCAACAACTCCGACTTCGCGGCGGAGGGATTGCCGTCGCCGGGCGAACTGCAACTGCTGGAGCCGTTTCGCAAGGATCTGCCGCCGCAGGTGTTCGGCCCGCCCTTTGTGGCGCCGCGCACGGATGGCGATTCCCACAAGCTGCGCCAGAACCTGTTGCGCGCGCGTGCGCTGCTGGAGGAGGCCGGTTGGAAGCTGGATGACAAGGGCGTACTGCGCGACGCCAAGGGCGAGCCATTCGAATTCGAATACCTGAGTCCCGGCGAGAACACGGCACGCGAAGATGCATGGCAGCGCAATCTGGACAAGCTCGGCATCAAGCTCAGGGTGCGGCAGGTCGACTTTGCCCTGTACACGCGCCGGCTGGAGGAATACGACTTCGACATGATTACCATCGTCGAGGGCGATTTCACTCTGCCCTCGGCGGCGGACTACACGACGCTCTACAGCAGCAAGTCGGCCGACGAGAAGGGAAACAACAACTTCCGGGGCGTCAAGAGCGCGGCGGTCGATCACATTCTCGAGGCGATGAGCAGCGCGAAGACAATGCAGGAACTGCGCGACGCCTGCCGCGCGCTCGACCGTGTGGTGATGTGGAACTACTGGCAGATGCCTGAGCTTTGGTTCGCAGCCGAGCTCGCTTCATACTGGGACAAGTTCGGCATCCCGGCGGCGCGGCCGAAGTACTTCACCATCGACAGCGGACTGGTCGACACTCCTGCGTGGCCGATCATTGCGTGGTGGATCAAGGACCCGGCGAAACGATGAGATCGCGATGCTGACCTACATCCTGAAGCGGCTGCTGCTGATGGTGCCCACGCTGATCGGCGCGCTGACCGTCACGTTCGTCGTGATTCAGTTCGTTCCCGGCGGGCCGGTCGAGCAGATCATGGCCGAGGCACGCGCCGGCCAGCGCGGTGAAGGCGTCGCATACAAGGCCGGCCGCGATATCGACAAGAAGCAGATCGAGGAACTGAAGAAGCTCTACGGCTTCGACAAGCCGGTGCACGTGCGCTACTGGGAGATGCTCAAGGGTTTTGCGCAGTTCGACCTGGGGCGCAGCTTCCTGCAGAACAAGGAGGTGTGGCAACTGATCAAGGAGAAGCTGCCGGTGTCGATCTCGCTCGGCGTGTGGACGTTCCTGATCTCCTACCTGATCTCGATTCCGCTTGGCGTGGCCAAGGCGGTGCGCGAAGGTTCGCACTTCGACGCGGTAACGACGGTCGCGGTGCTGGTCGGCTACGCAATCCCGGGTTTCGTGCTCGGCGTGCTGCTGATCGTGCTGTTCGCCGGCGGCACCTTCTTCGACTGGTTTCCGTTGCGCGGCCTGACATCCGACAACTGGGAAGAGTTGAGTTGGCCGGCGCGCATCGCTGACTACTTCTGGCACCTGACGCTGCCGCTCGTCTGTCTGGTGATCGGCAGCTTCGCGACTATCACGATGCTGACCAAGAACACCTTCGTCGAGGAAATCCGCAAGCAGTACGTGCTGGTCGCGCGCGCCAAGGGCCTGTCGCAGCAGCGCGTTCTGTACAAGCACATCTTCCGCAATGCGCTGATCCCGCTGGTCACCGGCTTCCCGGCCGCATTCGTCGGTGCGTTCTTCACCGGCGCGCTGCTGATCGAAACACTGTTCTCGCTCGACGGGCTCGGCCTGTTGTCGTATGAATCGGTGGTGCGGCGTGACTATCCGGTCGTGCTCGGGTCGCTCTATCTCTTCACACTGATCGGACTGGTGGTGAAACTGGTCTCCGATCTGCTGTACGTGGTGGTCGATCCGCGGGTCCAGTTCGAAAGCGTGGCCAAGTGAGCGCGGTCGTCGCAACACCCGCCAAGGCGGTCGCCTCCCGACCGCGCTCGCCCAACCAGCGCGCGTGGGCGCGCTTCAAGCGCAACCGCATCGGCTATGTATCGCTGTGGGTCTTCCTGGGCATGCTGCTGGTGGCGACGTTTGCAGAGTTCATCAGCAACGACAAGCCGCTGGTGGCCAGGTATCAGGGCGAATGGTTCCTCCCCGTGCTGAACAATCCGCCCGAGACGCAGTTCGGCGGTGACTTCAAGACACCGACCGACTGGAAGGATCCGCTGATCGTCGAGCGCTTCAAGCAACCGGGCAACTGGGCGCTGTATGCGCTCAATCCGCACTCGGCAACGTCGCTCAACTACTTCCAGAAACCGCCGAATCCCGCGCCGCCGGGCGAGTCGAGTGTGATGGGCACCGACGAAGTCGGGCGCGACATGGTGGCACGCCTGATCTACGGATTCCGCGTCAGCATCTACTTCGCGCTGGCGTTGACGGTGGTCGGCACTGCGATCGGCGTGCTGATGGGCGCGCTCCAGGGTTTCTTCGGCGGCCGCCTCGACCTCGGCATGCAGCGGCTGATCGAGATCTGGAACTCGATCCCCGAGTTGTACCTGCTGATCATCTTTGCCTCCATCTTTGCGCCGTCACTGCTGCTGCTGCTGATCCTATTGTCGGTCTGGGGCTGGATCGGGCTGTCCGACTACGTGCGCGCCGAATTCCTGCGCAACCGTAACCTTGAATTCGTCAAGGCGGCGCGCGCGCTGGGGCTGTCGAACCTGCAGATTGTCTGGCGCCACGTGCTGCCGAACTCGCTGACGCCGGTGATCACGTTCCTGCCCTTCCGAATGAGCGGCGCGATCCTGGCGCTCACATCGCTCGACTTCCTCGGGCTTGGGGTGCCGCCGTCGGTGCCGTCGCTGGGCGACCTGCTGCGGCAGGGCAAGTCCAACCTCGATTCGTGGTGGATCATCGTGCCGACCTTCGTGCTGCTGGTCGTGACGATGGCCCTGCTCACTTTCATTGGCGACGCGCTGCGCGACGCGTTTGATACGAGAAAGTCATGAGCGAACCGTTGCTGTCGATCGAGAATCTCGTCGTCCGCTTCGGCGATGCGCGCGTGGTTGACGATGTGTCGTTCACGATCGCCGCTGGAGAGAAGTTCGCCCTCGTGGGCGAATCCGGCTCGGGCAAATCGATCACCGCGCTGTCGGTGTTGCGGCTGGTCGATGCGGCGGTCACCACCGGGGCAATTCGTTTCGGCGGTGAAGACCTTTGCGCGAAGAGTGAACGCGAGATGCGAGGGCTACGCGGCCGCGACATCGCGATGATCTTCCAGGAGCCGATGACGGCGCTCAATCCCTTGTACACGGTCGGCAACCAGATCGGCGAAGTGCTCGAACTGCACGAAGGCCTGCGGCCCAACGCGGCGCGCGCGCGCGCGATCGAGTTGCTGGCGAAGACTCAAATCCCCGAGCCCGAGCGGCGCATCGATGTCTATCCGCATCAGTTATCGGGCGGGCAGCGGCAACGCGCGATGATCGCCATGGCGCTTGCATGCAAGCCGAAGCTGCTCATTGCCGATGAACCGACCACGGCGCTGGACGTGACGGTCCAGGCGCAGATCCTGCTGCTTCTCGACGAACTTCAGCGCGAGATGGGGATGGCGCTGCTTTTCATCACGCATGACCTTAATCTCGTGCGCCGCTTCACGCACCGCGTCGGCGTGATGGAGAAGGGCAAGCTGGTCGAGCAGGGCGTGACGACTGAGGTGTTCGGCAATCCGCAGCATCCGTACACGGTGAAGTTGATCGCGAGCCGGCCGCAGCGCGCAGTGCTGCCGCTGGCGGGCGACGCACCGCTGCTCGTCAGCGGCCGGAACATCGACGTGCATTTCGCGAGCCGGCGCGGCTGGTTCGGCAAACACGTGCTCGAAGCGGTGCGCAAGTCCACCCTTGAGCTGCGGCGCGGCGAAACGCTCGGCATCGTCGGCGAATCCGGCTCGGGCAAAACCACGCTCGGCATGGCGCTGCTCGCATTGCAGCCGATTGCCGGCGGCGAGGTGCATCTGGGCGACACGCGCATCGACGCGGCCGACCGTGCCACGCTGCGCTCGATGCGGCGGCGGATGCAGGTGGTGTTCCAGGACCCGTTTGCATCGCTCAGCCCGCGCATGACGATCGAACAGATTGTCGGCGAGGGGCTCGAACTGCACATGCCCGAACTGAGCGCCGAGCAACGCCGGCAGCGCATCATCGACATGCTGGCTGAGGTCGGGCTGCGCGAAGAAGCCGGCCTCGACGATCTGCTCGGCCGCTATCCGCACGAATTCTCCGGCGGCCAGCGGCAGCGCATCGCGATCGCGCGCGCAGTGATCCTGCGTCCCGAGGTGCTGGTGCTCGATGAACCCACGTCGGCGCTCGACGTGTCCGTGCAGCAGCAGGTGCTGAAGGTGCTTTCCGACCTGCAGGCGCACTACGGCATGAGCTACATCTTCATCAGCCATGATCTAGCGCTGATGCGGGCGATGTGCCATCGCGTGTTGGTGATGAAGGATGGCGAAATCGTCGAGCAGGGCGAAGCGCTGGCCCTGTTCGCCAATCCGCGGCACGCATACACGCGCGCGCTGCTCGACGCCGCGCACCTGGCGTAGTTGGCCGGATTCCGGGTGCCTTCGCTGACCTGATGCAAGTGGTGCGCGGGCAACCGTCGCACAATGGACTCAGCCGCAAAGCCGCATCGCACCGAGAAACGCATGAAGCAATCGTGGACACTCGCGCGCGTGGCCGGAATCGAGATCCGCGTCCATGTGACCTTCTTCCTGCTGCTGGCATGGTACGGGTTGATTTCCTGGGCTGATACGCGCACGTTCGAAGGGCTCGCGAACGGCGTGGCGCTGATCATCGTCGTGTTCGGCTGCGTGGTGCTGCACGAGCTTGGCCATGCAACGGCCGCGCGCCGCTACGGGATCCGAACGCGTGACATCACGCTGCTGCCGATCGGAGGCGTGGCGCGCCTGCAGGGGATGCCGGAAAAACCGTCGCAGGAAATCGTGATCGCGCTCGCCGGACCGGCGGTCAATCTCGTGATCGCCATGTTTCTGGCGCTGATGATCGGCGATCAGGTAGTGGACCTGAGCCTGCTGTCTGGTGACGAGAAGGAGATCTCGTTCGCGGTCAGTGTCCTTGCGGTCAACCTGATGCTGGCGATCTTCAATCTGACGCCGGCATTCCCCATGGATGGCGGGCGCGTGCTGCGCGCCGCGCTGGCGCTGCGGTTCGGGCAACTGCGTGCGACCCGCATGGCGGCGCGTGTCGGACGGGGTTTCGCGGTCCTCTTCGCGGTGCTGGGACTGCTCTACAACCCGATGCTGATGCTGATCGCGCTGTTCATCTGGATCGGCGCGGCGATGGAGGCGGCTGATGTCGAGCTGCGCGCCGCGCTCGCCGGCATGCCTTTGCGCAGCGTGCTGGTGACCGACTTCCGGACGCTTGCGCCCGAGAACACGCTGGCTGATGCAGTGTCGCTGACGCTTTCTGGCACGCAGAAGGATATTCCCATCATCGATCGTTCTCAGCGTTTCATCGGGCTGCTGTCGCAGGCGGCGCTTCTGCGCGGACTGAGCGCGCAGGGCGACGCATCCACCGTTGGCGAGTGGATGCGGCGCGATGTGGCCACTGCACGCGCCGACGAGTCGCTCGAGACGATCTGGCAGCGACTGCGCGAAGGCGACGGCCACCTGCTGCCGGTGATCGATAGCGAACGGCTGATCGGCCTGATCGACCTCGACAATCTGCTCGAACTGTCGCGCTTCCGCGCCGCGCTCGAGCGGCACGGTGCGGCCGGGTGAGGCGCCCACCTTGAGATGAAGACCGACCCCGCGCTCGTTCGACACTCGGAGTTGATCGCCGGGCTGATGCAGACCGCCGCGTACTCGCACCCGGTCGACCGCGTCGAGCTGATCGAGACGCACATCTCGTCGGTGCTGCTGGCCGGCGAGTTTGCCTACAAGATCAAGAAACCGGTCAATCTGGGCTTCGTTGACTTCTCAACGCTCGCCCGGCGCCGCCTGTACTGCGAAGAGGAGATCCGGCTGAACCGGCGCACCGCGCCGCAGCTGTACCTCGATGCCGTGCCGATCACGGGCACCGAAGCGCAGCCGCGCATCGGCGGTGATGGCAACGTGATCGAGTATGCGGTGCGGATGCGCCGCTTTGAAGACGAAGCATTGCTCGACCGGCGTGCACGTCGCGGCGAACTCGCGGCCGACGAGATCGATCGGCTGGCGCAGGCGATTGCGGACTTTCATGCAGTGGCTGCCCGCGCGACACGGGAATCCGGCTACGGCACGCCCGACCGTGCGATCGACTGGGCGCGCGAGAACTTCTCGCAGTTGCAGGCGCGGCCGCTGGCGGGAGTCCAGGCGACGCTGGATCAACTGCTCCAGTGGACTGAGCGCGAATTCGAGGGCCGACGCGCGTCGATGGCGCGGCGACTCGAAGGCGGACAGGTGCGCGAATGCCACGGCGATCTGCACCTGGGCAACATCGTGCTGCTCAACGGGTGTCCGACCCTGTTCGATGCGATCGAATTCAATCCGCAGCTGCGCTGGATCGACGTCATCAACGACCTCGCATTCGCGTTCATGGATCTGTTCGACCACGGGCTGGAGCGCTTTGCCTGGCGCCTGCTCGATCGCTATCTGCAGGCCACCGGTGAGTACGCGGGTCTGGAGGTGCTGCGCTTCTATGCGGTGTATCGCGCGCTGGTCCGCGCGAAAGTCGCGCGCATCCGCGCGGACCAGCCCAGCATCAGCGCGGACGAGCACGCGGGAGCGCTCGCCCACTGCGCGCATTACGTGCGACTGGCCGATTCGCTGTCGCAGATCAGACTGCCACGGCCGCTGCTGGTGATCACGTTCGGCCTTTCGGGCGCGGGCAAGACGACGGTAGCAAGCCTGCTGCTGGAGCGGCTCGGGGCGCTGCGCGTGCGCTCCGACGTCGAACGCAAGCGGCTGTTCAGCGTCGCGCGCGGTACGCGGCTGGTAGATGGGGCGCTCACGGCGATGTATGCGCACGATGCCACCCGCCGCACGTATGCACGCCTTTTCGAACTGGCGCGCACCATCACCGCCGCGGGCTACCCGGCGATCATCGATGCGGCGTTTCTGCGCCGTGCCGAGCGCGACGAATTCCGTGCGCTGGCGGGCACGCTTGGCGCGCGCTTCGTGCTGATCGAATGCACGGCGCCGGCCGATGTGCTGCGCGCGCGCATCGCGCGCCGCATGGAGCAGGGGAGCGATGCATCCGATGCGACGGTCGCCGTACTCGAGCGCCAGCTCGCCACGCATGAACCGGTGGCGCCAGACGAGCGCGCCGCGTGCTGGCAGGTGCGCACCGACGTCGATCCGGCGGCGCTTGAAGTACGCTGTGACGAAGTCGCGGCGCAAATCGCCGCGGCGGACTGACGATGCGGATCATCGATGTCTTCAATGGGGATGCGGACGGCATCTGCGCGTTGCATCAGTTGCGCCTCGCACAGCCGGCGGCGTCCGAACTGGTGACGGGACTGAAGCGTGAAATTGAATTGCTCGCGCGCGTCGAGGCCAGCGCCGAATCGGACATCACGGTGCTGGACATTTCACTGGCGCGCAATCGCACGGCGCTCGACCGGCTGCTGCAATGCGGTGCGCGGGTGCGCTGGTTCGATCATCACTTCGCGGGTGATGCCCCGTCTCATCGACAGCTCGAACTGCACATCGATCCGGCGCCCGACGTCTGCACCAGTCTTCTGGTGGATCGCTTTCTCGGCGGCCGGTTTGCGCGCTGGGCCGTGGTCGGCGCGTTCGGCGACAACCTGGTTGCGGTCGCATCGAAGCGCGCCGCCGTGCTTGGGCTGACCCCGGCGCAAGTCGCTCAGTTGCGTGACCTGGGCGAGTCCCTGAACTACAACGGCTACGGCGACACGGTTGCCGATGTCCTGATCCATCCGCGCGAGCTCTACCTTCGGCTGCAGCCGTTTGACGATCCGGCGATTTTCGCCACGACCGACCCGATCGTCGCTGAACTGGTCGGTTGCCGTGCCGACGATCTGGCGCGGGCCTTGGAGATTGCTCCGCAGTTCGCAACGGCAGCCTGTGCGGCATACCTGCTGCCCGATGAGCCCTGGAGCCGTCGCGTGATCGGCACGTTCGCGCATCGGCTCGCAAACGAGAATGCAAATCGGATGCATGCCGTTCTCAGGCGCAATGCGGACGACACCTACACCGTCAGTGTGCGTGCGCCGCTTTCATCGCCGCGCGGCGCCGATACTCTATGCCGGCAGTTCGAAGGAAGCGGGCGCGCCGGCGCCGCTGGAATCGATCGTTTGCCGGCATCACAACTTGATTCCTTTGTGCAGGCGATGCAGCACGCCAGTTCGCACAGCGGACTTGGATGATGTGATTGCGTCAACGCGACGCGATCCCAACTAGGAGTCCTTCGCATCAATCGAGCGGTATGCGTCGATTGAAGCCAACTTTGATCCGCATCACTGCTTTGCTTGCCATCGCGCATCTTCTCGACGAGAAACGCAGCACAATGCAAACAGTAGCGAGGGGTAACGGCGGATTGGCCTTAAGACGCCACCTCGACCCGCCGGATCCTTCGGCGGGGGACTAAGTGAAAATCCTGATTCCAGTCGACGGCAGCCGGTTAAGCAAGGCAGCGGTCGATTTCGTCTTGTCGCGCTCGATGCTGATCGGCACCGCGCCCGAAATCCTGCTGGTCAATGCGCAATGGCCGATATCGACGCAGGCGGAGCGCATCATCGGTCGCGCCGCGACGCGCAGCATTTACCAGGAGCAAGCGGAGAAGATCGCCAAATCGTCCCTTGCGCAACTCAAGCGCGCCGGGGTCAATGCGATTCTCAAAGCGGTGGTCGGCAGCCCGGGCGAAGCGATCGCCCACGAGGCAACCCGGAGCGGCACCGACCTGATCGTCATGGGATCGCACGGCCGTTCCGAGTTCACGCGCATGCTGCTGGGCTCGGTCGCCTACGGCGTGCTCGCCAAGACCCGTGTCCCGGTGCTTCTGTTGCGCGGCAAGGCGGTGCCGACACGTGATTCGCTGCGCGTGGCGGTCGCCGTGGACGGCAGCCGGCTCAGTCTCGAAGCGGTGAAGTACGCGATGCGACACCGTGAGATGTTTGGTGCTCGGCCGACCTTCGCACTGCTGCATGTCGCGTCCAACTTCGTCACGCCGGTGGTGGGCGACATGATGAGCGCGGCAACGCCCGTGTTCACGGCGGAAGAGATTACAAAGATGCAGGACGCGGCGTTCGAGGCCGCGTTTGCACCGGCACGCAAAATGATGCGCCAGGCGCAGGTACCGTTTACTGAAGTGCGACTGGTTGGCGTGGCGGGCGACGAAGTTGCCGCCTACGCGCGGAAGGACGCCGACCTGACGCTGCTGGGTTCGCATGGCTATGGCGCGTTCAAGGCCGCGGTGCTGGGCTCGGTCGCGATGCGCGTGGCCGCCAGCGGGAAAACGCCGCTGCTGATCGTGCGGCCGCGCGGCGCTCGGCATTGAAGGAAAGATGCAGCAAGGGAGTCGAAGATGACAACAAACAGCCAATGGATCGTCGTTGCCAACGGATCGCGTGCGGCGTTCTACAGCCGCAACCTGGATGACGAGGAGTTCGCGCTGAAACTGGAAGGGGAGTTCACGCACCCCGACAGCCGCCGCAAAGGCATCGACCTCGTCACCGATCGGCCGGGCGCCGTCCGCGGCCACGGCAGCGACAGCACGCACTACGTTCAGCGCGTCGGCCCGAAACGCAATGCGCTTGAGCATTTCGGCCTACAGTTGGCGGACGAACTCGACCGATTGCATGGCGCCGGGCGGATCGCACGGCTGACGCTGGTGGCATCGAATCCGATGTTGGGAATCCTGGCTGCGCGTCTACCGCAAGCGGTCCGGGACGCGGTGGACGCGCAGTTCGCACATGACTACACGACGCTGCCCGAACGCGAATTGCGCCAGCGCCTTGCCGAACATCTGAGCGTTGCCCCTTGACGAACATGGAGGACATCATGCTGGGCCTCAAAGGCATCGAGTTGTCGAGCCGCCTTCTGGAAACGGAACCCGATGTGGCGCTGGTGGCGCCGCGGATTGGTCTTCCGGTGATCGGTGCGCGATCGACCCTGGCCGACGTACTGAGACTGCTTGGCCATGACTCGTCCGAGAAGACATCGGCCCTTGAACATCACTTCACCAATCGACGCGTGCATCGCGGGCAGTCGCTGACTGTGTCCGGGCAGCCGTTCGAGAACATGTACCTCGCGCTGTCGGGCAGCTTCAAGAGTACGTTGAATGAGGCCGACGGCACGCAGCAAATCGTCGCATTTCCGATGCGCGGTGACCTGATCGGGCTCGACGCGATTCAGAACACGCGTTATCCGGTCACCGTCACTGCGCTGGAAGAGGCCAACGTCGCAGTGATTCCGCATCGCGAGCTGCTCGAACTGGCGCTGGCATGCCCGGTGCTCGAGCAGGCATTTCTCGAGGCGGTCAGTGCCGAGCTGCTGCGCAACTACCAGGCGATGCGCGCGATGGGTGCGCTCGGCGCCGAAGCGCGGCTGGCGCGTTTTCTGCACGATCTCGGCCAGCGCATGGCGCGCTTCGGCTTCTCTTCGCGCGCGTTCCGGCTGGCAATGACGCGTGCCGATATCGCAAGCTATCTCGGTCTGTCGATCGAGACGGTCAGTCGTGCGTTCACCTCGCTCGCTGCGCGCGGCTATGTCGACGTCAATCGGCGCACGATCTGCATTCTCAATCACGAGCGACTGAGCCATGCGGACGAGTTCGAGCCGCACAGTCTGCAGGTCCAGGTCCATGAGCACACGCAGTCTCGCGGCAGGGGACCGGCGGTGGTCATTCCGGAGGATATGCGGTCGGAGCTAGAACTGGTCAACTGAAGAAGGTCGGGGATCAGTGAACGGGGACGCCGCGGCAACATGTCAGGAAAGCTGCCGTCGAAGGCACAGACGCTGAGGGGCATCGATGACCAACCATGTGCCCGAGGTCGGCGCCCCCGATCCGGAGAAGAAGACATCGCCGATTCTCGATGAAGGCGAGGAGTTCTCGCTGGATCTCGAGCTGGAAAGCGGTGCCTGCTATTACAACGGTGTCGCGTATCCGATCGGTCAGTGGGTGCGCAGCGGATCTGAATTGCTCCACTGCGAGGAGCGCGGCCTGTGGGTGCGCCGCACCGAGGTGATGATCTAGTGGCCTGTAACAGCCAATTCGCAAGCGCCTTGCACGCCTGGCCGGCCGATTGCTTTGTCGCTCGCCTTGCGCGTATGCGTCGGCTACGCGACGCGGCTCGCTTCGCGCACTCGGCTCGTCCAGACGCACCTTTCACTCTCGAATCGACTGTTACAGGCCACTAGTCAGTGCCCTCTAGCGCATTAGTACACCGCCTCTAGGCGCGGTGCCTAGACTTCGTCATGTAGCAAATCCGAATTCATTCGAAGGAGCACATGAT
>Ga0209682_10000025_pt1 | contig 46750 bp, 39 predicted proteins | sample DOMMetBare2Fresh_2_FD_187471 | JGI IMG/M metagenome (GOLD analysis project Ga0209682, IMG submission 187471) | Wetland sediment microbial communities from St. Louis River estuary, USA, under dissolved organic matter induced mercury methylation -... | ecosystem: Environmental > Aquatic >... | reverse complement strand
CGGCAGCGGGGGAAACTCGAGCATCGTGCGCGCCACCGAGCCGGGACGCGGGGGGAGCTGGCGGGTCGCTTCGAGGACCGGCAGTTGCGCCGCCGGCGCCGACAGCGTCTCGTCGTTCAGCTCCTTCTCGACCTCCGCCACCTCGGCGGCCACCAGGGCGGCCGAAGAGAACCGCTCGTCGCGATCCTTGGCCAGCATCCGCCGCAGAAGCTGTTCGAGGCGCGCCGGAATCTGCCGCAGGTCGGAGATCGGCGGCGGCTCCTTGTGCAGGATCTGATAGACCAGGGTGGTGATCGTGTCCCCTTCGAACGGCCGCTTGCGCGACAGCAGCTCGTAGAGGAGGACGCCCAAGGAGAAGATGTCGCTCCGCCCATCCAGGTCCTCGCCGCGGATCTGCTCCGGCGACAGGTACTGCGGGCTCCCCATCACCGACCCGGTCACCGTCAGCTCCGTGCTCTGGCCGGCCACCTTGGCGATGCCGAAGTCGGCCACCTTCACCCGGTCGGCCGCGTCCAGCAGGATGTTGCTCGGCTTGATGTCGCGATGGACGATCCCCATCCGGTGCGCATAGTCCAGCGCCTCGGCGGTCTGGCGGACGACGCGCAGCACCTCGCGCAGCGACAGCGCCGGCCCTTTCTCCAGGCGGCTCGCCAGGTCCGTCCCCTCGACCAGCTCGAAGGCCAGGAACAGCACCCCCTGGTCCTCCCCGGCGTCGAACAGGGTCACCACGTGCGGATGCAGCAGCCGGCCCGCGGCACGCGCTTCGCGCAGCAGGCGCTTCTTGCGGTCGTCGACCTCTTGCGGCCGGCCGGCCAGGCGGACCGTCTTGATCGCCAGGCGGCGCTCGATCTGGGGGTCCTCGGCGAGGTACACCTCCCCCATGGCGCCGGCGCCCAGGAAATCGACGATGCGGTAGCGGCCGACCGTGCGGCCGGCTTCGAGCGGATCACTCATTCTTCGCTGGCGGCCGGCGGAAAATCGCTCCCCTCGGCCAGGGCTCCTTCCCGGTCGGCGAGCAGGAGGAGCGCGTCCGCGGCCTGCTCGGCCGGCACTTCGATGCGGATCTCGGCCAGTTGCCCGACCTCGGTCGGGAACTCGCTGGCATGGAGCGACTCGACACCCGCGTCGAAGCCGTTGGCCTGGAGAAACCCCACCACCACGGCGGCCTCTTCCTCGTTGTTGACGATCATCACCGTCTGCAGAGTCTGTTCAGCCCGTCTGTCGGCCATGATTCCCTCCCTCTCGGCCTCCTCAGCCTTCTCGACTCGAAAGAGGATCATATCGTAGCGCACCCCGTCTGGTAGACTCCCGACTCACGATATGCGAATCCTGGGTCACCTTTTCGAGAACAACCGCGCCTGGGCCGCCGAGATGACGCGCAGCGACCCCGGCTTCTTCTCCAAGCTCTCGCAGCAGCAGACGCCTCCCTATCTGTGGATCGGCTGCTCGGACAGCCGGGTCCCCGCGAACCAGATCGTCGGCCTCCTCCCCGGCGAGATGTTCGTCCACCGGAACGTCGCCAACGTCGTGGTCCACACCGACCTGAACTGCCTCTCCGCCCTCCAGTTCGCGGTGGACGTCCTCCGGGTGCGCGACGTCATCGTCTGCGGCCACTACGGCTGCAGCGGTGTCCTGGCGGCCCTGCGCGACCAGCGGCTGGGGCTGATCGACAACTGGCTGCGCCACGTGCAGGACGTGCGCGAGAAGCACCGCGCCGAGCTCGACACCCTGCCGGACGAAGCCGCGCGGCACGACCGCCTCTGCGAGCTCAACGTCATCGCGCAGGTGCACAACGTCCGCCAGACCACCGTCGTGCGCGAAGCCTGGCAACGCGGCCAGACCCTCGCCGTCCACGGCTGGATCTACCGCCTCGAAGACGGCCTGCTGCGCGACCTCGGCGCGTGCGGCGAGCCCTGACCGGGACCTGGTGTACAGTTCCCCGGCCTGGCCCTGTGTTCAACGAAACAAGGAGGAAAGATGCGTCTCATTCGAACGATTGCCGCATTGGTCCCCGTCGTCCTCGCCGGAGCTCTCCCCCTGCTGGCGGCCGAGCCCGCCGCTCCCACCGCCACCGAAACGGCTCCGGCGCTGTCGGTCCCGCTCCAGGAACCGGAGTTTCCCTGGCAGATGCCCGAGCCCATGCCGGACTACGGCATGAAGGCTGGCCCCTGCACGGTGGCCGTCACCTGTGTCAACAGCACCATCGTCAGTTGCGCCGGCCAGACCGTGTGCTACTGGAAGTTCGACAGCATCCCGAGCCGCGGCTTTGTCCAGTGCGACAGCCAGCCGCGCCAGAACTGCCCGCCGCTGGACCAGTAGCAAGGTCAGGGCTCTCGAACGGCAGGGGCGCCGGGCTTTCCGGCCGGCGCCGGCTCACTTATTTGGTGACAGGCCCCTATCCCCGCATCCCCGGGCTGCTCCCCAGCGCGCGGCGGAGCCACTTGCCCTGGACGCCCTTCATCATCTTCTGCATCTGCTTGTACTGCTTGAGGAGGCGGTTGATTTCGGCGACGGAGGTGCCGGAGCCCATGGAGATGCGGCGCTTGCGGCTGCCGTTCAGGACGTCCGGCCGGTCGCGCTCCTGCGGGGTCATCGAGTTGATGATCGCCTCGACCTTCTTGAGGCCGCCTTCGTCCACCTGGGCGCCGTCGAGGCCCTTGAGGGGGCCGACTTTCGGCAGCATTTCGAGGACGGAGGCGAGGGGGCCGAGACGGCGGATCTGGCGGAGCTGGTCGCGCAGGTCTTCCAGGGTGAACTGCTTGTTCACCATGCGCTGGGCGAGGCGCTGCGTCTCCGCGCCGTCCAGGCCGCGCTCGGCCTTTTCGATGAGCGACAGGATGTCGCCCATGCCGATCATCCGCGAGGCCATGCGCTCGGGATGGAAGAGCTCCAGGTCGTCCGACTTCTCGCCGATGCCGACGAAGCGGATGGGGACGCGCGCCACGGTGCGGATGGAGAGCGCCGCGCCGCCGCGGGAGTCGCCGTCGAGCTTGGTCAGGATGGCGCCGGTCAAGGGCAGGGCGGCGGCGAACTGCTCGGCGCTCTTGACCGCGTCCTGGCCGGTCATCGAGTCGGCCACGAACAGGGTCTCGTGCGGCTTGATCGCATCGGCGAGGCGGCGGATCTCGTCCATCAGCGCCTCGTCGACGTGGAGGCGGCCGGCGGTGTCCATGATCACCACGTCGTGGCCGCGCTGGCGGGCGATCCCGAGCGCGCGCTCGCCCAGCGCCACCACGGTCTCCCCCGGCTCCGGCTCGACGACGGGGACGTCGACGCCCCGGCCCACCTGCTTGAGCTGCTCGACGGCGGCGGCGCGCTGGAGGTCGCCGGCCACCAGAAGCGGATGCTTGCCGCGCTTCTTGAGCCGCTTGGCGATCTTGCCCGCGGTGGTCGTCTTGCCCGAGCCCTGGAGGCCGCAGAGCATGACGACCGCCGGCCGGCCGTCGAGGCGGAGCTCCGTCCCCTCGTCGCCGAGGAGGGCGGCGAGCTCGTCGCGGACGATCTTCACCACCTGCTGCGCCGGCGTGAGGCTCCCCATCACCTCCTGCCCGAGACCGCGCTCGCGCACCCGGTCGACGAACGGCTTGACCACCCGCAGGTGGACGTCGGCTTCGAGCAGGGCGAACCGGATCTGGCGCAGCGCCGCGTCGAGCGTTTCGGGGGTGACCTTGCCTTCGCCCTTCAAGCGGCTGAAGACGTCCTGGAGCTTGTTCTGGAGACCGTCAAACATGGACAAGACCTCTGCGTAGGGGTTCGGGGGCGGGCCTGTCCAGCCGGGCCGCCGGGGGAAGATCGTAACACGGGGGGACCGGTGGCCTCCCCGGGCCTCGGTTCATCAGACGGATCCGTCCGATCGGTCCGATCCGTCCGATCTCCAGGCGCCCGCCCTTGCCCCGGAGCCTCCGCAAGGTACGGCATATACTCCCCGCCCATGGAGCGACGCGCGAAGATCATGGCCACCCTGGGGCCGGCGAGCACTCCGGAGGAGGTCCTCCGCGAGCTGGTGCGCGCCGGCGTTGACCTGTTTCGTCTGAATCTGTCTCACGGATCGCAGGAGGAGCACGCCAAGACGCTGCAACGGGTGCGGCGCGTGGCGCGCGAGGAGGGGGTCCACCTGCCGGTCGTCATGGACCTGATGGGGCCGCGCTACCGGCTCGGCCGCATCCCGGGCGATGGGCGCTATCTGCATCCCGGCGAGGAGGTCACCCTCGGCCCGCAGGCTCCCGACGTGGAGCTGCCGGTGGACGCGGAGATCCTGGACCACCTGGAGGCGGGCGAGCGCGTGTTGATCGACAGCGGCCTGATCGAGCTGGTGATCCAGTCCAAGCAGGGCGGCCGGGTGCGGGCCAAGGTGGTCAACGGCGGCCCGGTGCGCACCCGCAAGGGGATCAACCTGCCGGACACCAACCTGCCGTTCGACATCTCGGAGAAGGACCGGTCGGACGTCTTCTTCGCCGTGCGCGAAGGGGCCGACTACCTCGCCGCGAGCTACGTCGGCGAGCCGGCGCACATCGAGGCGATCCGCAAGGTGGTGGCCGAGGCGGGCGGGCGCATCCCCGTGGTGGCCAAGCTGGAACGCGCCACCGCCATGGAGCACCTGGAGACGATCGCCGAGGCGGCCGACGGCCTGATGGTGGCGCGCGGCGATCTCGGGGTCGAGGTGCCGCTCTACACGGTGCCGGTCCATCAGAAGCGGATCGTCGCCGCCGGCCGCCGCATCGGCCGGCCGGTGATCGTCGCCACCCAGATGCTCGAATCGATGATCGAGCAGCCGCGCCCCACCCGCGCCGAGGCGACGGACGTGGCCAATGCGGTGCTCGACGGCGCCGACGTCCTGATGCTCTCGGGCGAGACCGCCATGGGCAAGTACCCGGTGGAGGTGGTGCGCACCATGGCGCGGATCATCGAGGAGGCCGAGACGTTCGCGCGGAGCTCGGCGCAGGAAAAGGCGGCGACCTTCCAGCCGCTCGGGCACGCGAGCGTCCGCCGCTCGTTCGAGATGGACCCGTCGGCGCAGGAGGACGAGCTGGCGCTCGACGTGCCGGACCTGGTCTCCGCGGCCGCCGTCTATGCCGCGGACCAGCTCGGCGTGCGCCGCATCGTCGCCTTCAGCCAGAGCGGCTTCACCGCCCGGCTCGTGGCGCGGTACCGGCCGGCGGCGCCGATCGTCGCCTTCACCCCCGAGGAGACGGTGGCGCGGCAGCTCCAGCTCGTCTGGGGGGTGCGGCCGCTGGTCACCGGGGCCGACGTGGGGACGCTCGACGACGTCGTCCAGGCGGTCGAGCGCCATCTGCTCGAGGCCCATCTGGTCGCTCCGGGAGACCGGGTGGTCATCCTGATGGGACATCCCATCCGCGACCGCCCGCTGACCAACCTGATGCGGGTGCACAGGATCCGGACGCGCGCATGATCCCGATCCACGACCTGAACCCGCGGCGGAATCCGCCGGTCGTCACGGTCGCGCTGATCGTGGTGAACGTGCTCTTCTTCCTCTATGAGATCTTCCTCGGGCAGCGGGTCGAGGGTTTCCTCCAGGCGGTGGCGTTCGTGCCGGCCCGCGTGGCCGAAGGGCTCCCCGAGGCGGCGGGGAGCGCGCTCCTCTCCATGTTCCTGCATGGCGGCTGGATGCACCTCCTGGGCAACATGCTGTTCCTGTGGGTGTTCGGCGACAACGTCGAGGACCGGCTCGGGCACTTCCGCTTCCTCCTCTTCTACCTGCTCGCGGGGTATGCCGCCACGTTCGCCCACTACCTGGCCAGCCCGCTGTCGGCGGTGCCGGCGATCGGCGCGAGCGGCGCCATCTCCGGTGTGCTGGGGGCGTACCTCCTGCTCCACCCCAAGGCGCGCATCGTCACCGTGATCTGGTTCCTCTTCTTCTTCCGCCTGATCGAGATCCCGGCGCTCGTCTACCTGCCGATCTGGTTCCTGTTGCAGGTCTTCTCCGGCGTCGCCTCGCTGGGAGCAGAGGACGCGGCCGGCGGCGGCGTGGCCTGGTGGGCGCACATCGGCGGCTTCATCGCCGGACCGGTGCTCCTCCTCCTGCTCGGCGGATGGCGGGAGCCGCCGGAGCCCGAACGGCGCCGATTGACGTGGTGAAGAGCCTGCTGCGGAGCCTGGTGGACCGGGTGCGGCGGCACCGTGGGCTCGCCGCGGCGGCCGGCCTGGCCGGCGCCCTGGGGCTGGCCGACGCCTGCTGGTTCGAGCCGCAGGTCCTCCTGCTGCGCACCGACGTGCGGATCAGCCTGCCGGCGCCGCGGCTGCGCGCGGTCCATCTGAGCGATCTCCACGTCACCCGCGACAGGCCGCTCCTCCACCGCCTGCTGGACGGGATCCGCGCCGCGCATCCCGGCGTGATCCTGGTGAGCGGCGACCTCACCCGGGATTCCTCCGATCCACGGCGCCTCGAGCGGCACCTGGCCGCCACCGCGGCGTTCATGGCCTCGCTCCGGCGGATCGCGCCGGTCATCGCGGTCCAGGGGCACAGCGAGTACCAGGGCTCGGTCATCACCCGCCTCGACCAGGCCGGCGTGCAGTGGCTGTCGAACGAAGGACGGCGGATCGGCCATGGCGGCGGCTACCTCCTGCTCGGCCTCTCCGAGCAGGCCGGGGAGGACGCGCTGGGGAAACGGCGGAGGAATCCTCTGCGCCCGCTGCGCCGCGACGGGACCTGGCACTACGGCGCCCGCCAGGGCTCGCCGGTCTGGAACTTCTACACCCACTGGGACCCGGCACCCGGCGGGCTCGCCGATGAAGGGGGACCGCTCGCCTGGAGCGGCGTCGACGTGCTCTGCGACACCTGGATCGACGGCGCGGACACGGGGAGCGGCCTCACCGTCCACAGCCGCTACGTGCTCGGCGAGGACCGCATGTACCGCCTGCGCCGGGCGCGCGCCGAGAACGGCCAGCCCGGCTCGTTTCTGCTGGTGGCTCACGGCACCACGCTCACCGGAGACGTCGACACGGGCGTCGAGCCCGAGCCCGGCCGCTGGTACCGGATGCGCGTCAGGACCATAGTGGAGCCCGGCGTGGTGCGGCTCTTCGCCCGGGTCTGGCCGGCCGGCAGCCCCGAGCCGCGCGCCTGGCAGGCCCGGGCGGAGGACCGCTCGCGCTTCCGCATCCCGGCCGGGACGGTCGGCCTCTGGGCCTGGGGAGAGGGGACGGTCCTCTACCGGAGCCTGAAGGTCACGAGCGCCACGGGCGAGCTCCTGCTCGATGCGCCGCTCACCGGTCCGCGGGAGCCGCCGGGCTGGCGGAAGGGATCGCGCGGCACCCGCCTCGCGCTGGCCCTGGCGCGGAGCCCCTGGGTGCCGCCGGGGACGCCGCGGATCGTCCTCTCCCACACGCCGGACGTGGTGCGCGAAGCCTCGCGGCGGGGCATCGAGGTGGTCCTCGCCGGCCACACCCACGGCGGCCAGATCCGCCTCCCCCTCTTCGGCGCTCTGACCACCCGGAGCACCCTCGGCCCGTACTACGACTTCGGCCGCTTCGAATTCGCCGCGCCGAACGCCCGCGGTACCACGGCGCTCTCGCTCAACCCGGGCGTGGGAACGTCGATCCTGCCGGTCCGCTTCTGGTGCCCGCCGCGGTGGTCGGTGGTGGAGCTGGGCCGGTAGGGGCCCTCACCCCCGGCCCCTCTCCCGCGAGCGGGAGAGGGGTGTAGGAAAGCCTGTTCTCGACATCCTCGTGCCCTGCGCGGGCTAACCCTCTCCCCTCTCCCGCTTGCGGGAGAGGGGCCGGGGGTGAGGGTGTCACCCACCCGCCACCCCACCGCCACCACCCCTCCAAGCCGCGCCGCCAGACTGGCGGCATGGGCTCGGCGCCGGCTCCGCTCCACGCTCTTCCTTGCCGCCTCCGCGACGCATGGACGGCGGAGCTTCCCCTTCTGCCACCGCTCGAACGGTTCCTGCTGCGCGGCCTGATGACCGGCTTCGGGCCGCTCCTCTCCGTGGAAGGGGCGGAGCGGCTGGCGGAGGTGCCGGAGCCGGCGATCTTCGCCTTCAATCACAACAGCACGTTCGAATGCCTCGCCGTCCCGGCCGCGCTGCACTGGCTGCGCCGCGGCCGGCGCCTCCACTTCCTGATCGACTGGATGTACCTGCACCTGCCGGCAGTCGGCTGGCTCATGCGGCGGTCGCTCCCGATCCCGGTTTATGGCAAACCGCAGCGCTGGCGGCTCGGCGAGCGCCAACGCCGCACCCGGTGGCTGCAGCAGCCGGTCGTCGACGCCTGCCTGGAGCGCCTCGCCGCCGGCGGCAGCCTCGGCATCTTCCCCGAAGGGACGCGCAACCGCCGCGTCGACCGGCTCCTGCCCGGACGCTCCGGGCTGGGGGAGATCGTGCTGCGCTCCACCGCCCCGGTGGTCCCGGTAGGCATCCGCTTCCCCGCCGCGGAGCGCCTCGGCCGGCCGCCGCGGGTGGGCCGCATCGTCCTCGCCATCGGGGAGCCGCTCGCTTTCCGCGGAGAGCGCGCGGAGGCCTCGGGCCTCCCCCCGGGAGCCCGGCGCGCGCTCGCCCGCCGGATCGTGGACCGGGCCATGGCCGAGGTCGCCGGACTGTCCGGCAAGAGATTGACGGCGCTCGGCGCCGAAAGGAGAGCCTCATGAAAACCGTTCAGGCGCGCAAAGTCCTCACCCCCGCCGACCGGGCGCAAGCCCTCCAGGTGATCGAGACCGTCTACCTCCACGAGAAGCAATGGATCCGCGATCCGGTCTCCGAAGTGCCGGCGGATGCGGCCGAGCGCCGGGACCAGTCGTGGTTCCTGGTCACCGCCGACGGCGTGCCGGCCGGCGTGATCCGGCTCGTCTACGATCCCTCCCTGGAGATGCCCGCAGAATATGGCGTCGCCCTGGAGCCGGCGGTGGACCTCGAGGCGCTCAAGCGGCACCGCTTCGTCGACATCGGCCGCTTCATGATCGTCCCGGGCTACCGCCGCAACATCCGCGTGGTGATGAAGCTGCTCCGCGCCGCCATCGTCGAGGTGGCTTCGCGCGGCTACACCCACTTCCTGACCGACGTCTTCGAGGACGATCCGCACTCGCCGCTGGGCTTCCACACCCGCGTGCTCGGCTTCGAGCGGATCGGCACCCACCGCCACGGCGAGCTCTCCTGCGCCAGCTCGCGCATCATCCTGATCCTCGACATCGTGCGCGCCTGCCGGCGGCTGGAGAAGCGGCAGAACAAGGTCTTCCGCGAGCTCGCCCAGGGTGTGCGCGACCTCCTGGAGACACGCCTCCAGCCGGCCCCGTCAGCCTGAACCGGCCCGGGAACCCGGCCGCGTCGAGACAACGTCACAGAAGCGCCGGCAATCTGTCACAGAACCGGGGGAGTTTCCCCCGGTTTCGCCTTTCACTCCGCCCGCGGAGGGGTTAAGATCCTGCCGCAAATGAGGACGAATCCCATGGAACGACACCTGGACCAGGACCTGGATCGAGTGCGGCAGATGCTGCTCAGAATGGGCGGGATGGTGGAGGGGATGGTCGCCAAGGCGACGCAGGCCCTGCTGGAGCGCAGCGCGCGCCTGTGCACCGAGGTCATCGAGAACGACCACGACGTCGACCAGATCGAGATGGAGGTCGATGAAGTGGCCTACAGCATCCTCGGCCGCAAGCAGCCGACCGCCGTCGACCTCCGTTTCCTGGTGGCGGCGACGAAGATCAACAGCAATCTCGAGCGGATCGGCGACTCGGCCGTCAACATCGCGCAATCGGTCGAACAGATCAACGACCAGCCGCCGCTCAAGCCGTACATCGATCTGCCGCATCTCTCGGAGCTGGTGCAGAAGATGGTGCGCAACAGCCTCGACGCCTTCGTGCGCAAGGACGTCGCGCTCGCGACCGAAGTGTGCAGCTCGGACGACGAGGTGGACGGCCTCTACAAGCAGATCTTCCGCGAGCTGCTCACCTACATGATCGAAGATCCCAAGACGGTGAGCCGTGCGCTCCACCTGCTGCTCATCTCGCGCAACCTGGAGCGCATCGCCGACCATGCGACGAACATCGCCGAGGACGTGATCTATTACGTCGAAGGGCGCGACATCCGCCACTCCGCGGCGGCCGGCGGACCGGCCTCGCGCGGATGATCCGGGGGGCTCCGATGGCCGAAGAACAGCGCGAAAGAGTACGCCGGCAGGTCCTCTTCCTCTGCACCGGAAACTCGGCGCGCAGCATCCTGGCCGAGGCCCTGCTGCGCAGGACGGACCCCTGGCGTTTCGAGTCCTGCAGCGCCGGCTCGCACCCCAAGGGAGAGGTCCATCCCCTGACCCTGCGGGTCTTGAAGGAGGTCTACAGGATCGACGCGAGCGACGCCCGCAGCAAGTCGTGGGAGGAGCTGCGGGACCACCCCTTCGATTTCGTGATCACGGTCTGTGACGACGCCCGGGAGAGCTGTCCGGTCTGGCCCGGCCAGCCCATCGCCGCCCACTGGGGCGTGCCCGACCCGGCGGCCGTGGAAGGTCCCGAGGACAAACAGTACGCCGCCTTCCGCGAAGCGGCCCGCGTCCTCGCCCGCCGTATCGAGCTGTTCTGCAACATCCCCTTCGAAAAGATCGACCACCTGCGTCTGCAACAGCTCACCAGCGGGATCGGCACAGAGATCTAGACCCGCGGCGGTACCATCTGCAGCAGGCCCTCGACCCCCACGGGTTCCTGCACCAGCCAGGGCAGGACCGCGATCCGGGGGGCCAGCCCGGCCTCCAGCTCCCGCAGGTGCTCCCGCTCCACCGCCGCACGGCGCGCCAGGACCGGATCCCGGACGCCGGCCCGCGCCAGGCTGCGGTTCAGCACCCAGCCCCAGGGCTCGATCCCCGCGCGGCGCAGGTCCCGCTGCAACCGCGTGGCCTCCTCGATGGGCGTCGCCTCCGGCAGGGTGACGATCAAGACCCGGGTCAGCGCCGGATCCTGCAGCATCATCAGCGGCGTCTTCAGGCGTCCGGCCCCCGCCACGGCGCCGCGCATCACGTCCCGGTGATAGGCCCCCGTGGCATCGAGCAGCAGCAGGGTGTGGCCGGTGGGGGCGGTGTCCAGGATGACCACACCGCGGCGGGCCTCCCGCAGCGTCTGCGAGAAGGCACGGAAGACGGCGATCTCCTCTGTGCAGGGCGAGCGGAGGTCCTCCTCCAGAAGGGCGCGCCCCGCCGGGTCCAGGTCCGCCCCGGCGGTGGCCAGGACATGCTCGGTGTAGGCGCGGATCTCCACCGCGGGATCGATGCGGCTGACGCGCAAGCCGGGTACCTCTCCCGCCAGGGCGGCGGAGAGATGGGCCGCGGGGTCCGTCGTGGTCAGGTGGACGGGGAGCCCCCGGCGCGCCAGCTCCACCGCCAGGGCGGCGGCCACCGTCGTCTTGCCGACCCCACCCTTGCCCATCACCATCACCAACCCGTGCCCCGCCCGCTCCATCTCGTCGAGCAACGGGCCGAGGTCCGGGGCGTCGGGCAGAGCGGCCGGTGCGCCTCCGGCCACCGCATCCGGCGCGCCCACCGGAGGTGCTCCGGACACCAGGCTCCGCAGCGCCTCGACACCCACCAGCTCGAACGGCTGCAGCGCGACCTGCTCGGAGGCCAGGCCCCGGAGGCTCGCGGGCATGGCGGCGAGCGCTTCCCGACCGCGGCGCGCGAAGGCCGCGGCCAGGCCGTCCCGGGGGTCGGGCTGCTCCAGGACCCCGTTGATCACCAGCCGCTGGTTCGCGAGACCGGCGGCGCGGAGCTCCTCGCGCGTGCGCTCCGCCTCCGCGAGAGAGGAGACCTCGGGCCGGCTGACCAGCACCAGAGTCGTCCGCGCGCCGTCCTGCAACGCCGCCACGGCCGCCGCGTAGACCGCCTGCTGTGCGCCGAGCCCGGAGAGCGGCCCGATGCACGAGGTCCCGGTGGTGTTGTCGCGCAGGAAGCCGTCCCAGGCGGAGGGCAGCTTGAGCAGGCGCAGCGTGTGGCCGGTGGGCGCGGTGTCGAACACCACGTGATCGAAGCCGTCCGCCCCCTCGGCAGCCCCGAGGAGCCCGGCGAACTGATCGAAAGCGGCGATCTCCACGGTACAGCCGCCGGAGAGCTGCTCCTCCATCTGACGCACCGCCACGTCCGGCAGCACCCCCCGGAACGGGCCGACCGTCCGTTCCCGGTAGTCGGCCGCAGCCCTTTCCGGATCGATGTTGAGAGCCGCGAGCCGCTCGACGCCCGGCACCGGGGTGGGCCGGCCCGACAGCGCGATCCCCAGCACCTGATCCAGATTGGACGCCGGGTCCGTGCTGACCAGCAGCACCCGGCGCCCGCGGTCGGCGAGAGCGATCGCCGTAGCGCAAGAAAGCGAAGTTTTTCCCACGCCTCCCTTGCCGGTGAAGAAGAGGAAACGGGTGGCGTTGGTGATCAGCTCCATGGTCTACCCCTGTCAGCTACAGCAGCCGCTCCCCGGTGCCACCGCGGCCACGATGGGAAGACCGCGGCGTACCGGCGCCGGTTCCGGCAAGCCCGCCCAGGCGGCAAGCGCGGCACGCTCCGGATAGCTGCCGTGGTGCACCAGGCCACCGTCGACCATGATCGCCGGCAACGCGGTGTCCGGAGAGTCCTGAAGGAGCTTCAGGACCACCCCGGTGCGCGCCACCACCTCCGGGCTCTGGGCGAGATTGCACCGCTCGACCTGGACACCTTGGGTCCGCAGCCATTCGAGGTCCGCGGCAAATCGGGGGAGAACGGGATCGACCGACGGACCACAGACACCCGTCGAGCAGCACATCGGGGGATCGAAAACCTGGAGGACCGGCATGGGAGATCTCCTTCTCCGTATCGAGCGGCCACGGCGACCCAGGAGAGGCCCCGCCGACCCGCTGGACCCGAGGATAAGGGAACGCTCGTCAGGCCGCCACCCACCCGCGGGCGGCTTCGGCCGCGCGGGTGGGCGGGCGGGGGGGTGAGCGGCCGGCCCAAGTAGGCGACTCTTCCCTCCGGCCCAACGGGCCGGGAGAGCGGAGCCCGGGGCTGAGGCCGCAGGCCGATGCCCTGGGGAAGAAGGGGCTCGATTCAGCGGCCTGCAAGGCCGCGAGAGATTTTGCCGGGGCCAGCAATGGCCGACACCCTAGCTAGCCGCCATGTTGACGCGCATGATAGAGAGGCTTAGAGTAGTGGAAGTCGATGAAGTTGAGGTGCTTACTTCCGGAGTAGCTCAGACGCTGGTGGCGGGCCACCAATCCATTAACCAATCGCGGCGCCAAAGCCTGGTGGGTGATTTTGTTGGATGCCAACGGTCGCCCGCTCCCGCAAGAACGGCCCCGCAACGGGTGCCAGGGAAAAGCGTAGTCACACTCAAAAGGCGCGAGTGCTCTCGGGCCGTCGCCGTGAAGCGGACCTTCCGGGGTGTCACGAGGCGAGCAATTCGCTCAAGACATCGTCCGCGTCGATGAGCCGGCCCGCCTCAAGGTCCTCCTGGGAGGCGGCGAGGGCACGTTGGAGTGCCGCCCGATCCGCTGCGTCGAGCCAGTCGCCGGGGTCGAGGGGGAGGAGCGCGACCTCTGTTCCTTCGGGAAGCTCCGTCGGCTCGTCCACGATGAGCCGACCGTGCTGAACGCGGGCCTTGAGAGTCATAGGCGAAGGATACCACGTGCCCCGGGGTGAGGGTGGCGGCCCTCTCGGTCGCGAGAGAAGTCGACCCAGACAGAGGTGTCGACCAGGATCACTGTGCGCTTCCCGCGGAGTGCCGCCAAGGTCAAGGAGTTGCCGAAGGCCAACCCTTCTCAAGGCGTGCCGGGCCTTCGGCCATTTTCTTGAATGCCGGCGGGACGCCAGCGCTCCCAGGGGGCGCGCCCGGCACCTCTCGCCCGGCCCGAGGCGGGCTCACTCAAAGGCAAATCGGCAATCCTCCCCAACGGGTCAGAGAGCGATAGCCGTCGGACCACCCACCGAGGGTCACCTCGCTGAATGTTTCCCAAGCCTTGCAGTTCCCCGTACAGGACACCGACGCGGTTGCGGACGCCGCTCCAAGCAAGCCGTCGGTTCGCGCGTCGCTCGCACTGACGGTCGTCTCGAGGCAGCTGACGCTACGGAAGACGGATGCATAGGTGTCGGCATATCGATTCCGGAAGCCAGAGGCGATATTCCAATCGATGTAGATTGCAATACTGGCCTTGCCGGTGACCATTCCGCCTGAAATGCCGCCATCCAAGGACCAGTCGTAGTTCTCTACTCCATCAGAGATCGTACCGGTCACAGCCGCTTTCGCCGAGGGCGTCTGGAGAGCTGCCACAAGGTCCTCCAGTCGATGCACCTTCCTCAGCAGGTTTCGGGACGGATTGGCCGTACGAGCGAGCTCGTCCTGTGCAGCCGCAAGCCTGGCCTCAAATCGTTCCCGATCAAATTGCCGACCCTCGTCGCCGAAAGCGACCCGTGCCGACTCGCTCGGCCCCAACGTGACCTCGTACACACCCGGGGCCACGAAAACCGCACGATCTCCCAAGGCGGCAAGGAAGGTGTCTTCGCTCTCCAAGACAGCCTTCCAGTCCAGTGCCAACGGGGCCGGCGCACTCAGTTGCTCCCCGCGCAAGGCACTCGGCTGGGCCGAGAGGAAACCTGCACCGGGAAAGGCCAAGGCCATGCTGAGGGTGGCGCCTGATGCGAGGCGGACGAGAAGAGATTTTTTCACGCCAGTTTCTCCCTTGAAATGCTGCGTTCATCTCAAACCGGCACCTGGCCACAACAGAAGCGGCTCAGCGGCCGGTACATGATGAATGGCGGGACAGATCAAAGCGTTTCAATGGCGTGAAGATGGCGACTGCTGGGGAGCGTCGAGCCCCTGGCGAACACCGGTACCATCTGCAGCAGGCCCTCGACTCCCACGGGTTCCCTCACCAGGCAGGGCAGCACCGCGATCCGGGGAGCCAGCCCGGCGGCCCCCAGCTCCCGCAGGTGCTCCCGCTCCACCGCCGCGGCGAGGGCACGTTGCAGTGCCGCCCGATCAAGGTCAAGGAGTTGCCGAAGGCCAACCTTCCCAAGGCGTGCCGGGCCTTCGGCCCATTTTCTTGAATGCCGGCGGAACGCCAGCGCTCCCAGGGGGCGCGCCCGGCACCTCTCGGGGCCTCGAAAGGGGAACGGCCCCGACCCAATGGCTCCGGGAGCCCGGAAATGGCCTCGGCGGCGGACCCATAGCCCTGTTGCCTGAACCCATAGCCCTGTTGCTCGAACCAGCAGCCCTCTTGCTCGCCAAATAGCCCTTTGGACTGGACCAATAGCCCTTTGGCTCGAAAATTTACCCCTTTTACTTCGATTTTGATCCCTTTTGCTTTGAATTTGATCCCTCCAGCCGGCCGAATAGCCCTTTGGGCGCGGCTGTTGACTCCAAAACGCATCGCCAACCCCTTTTTGTGGAGCCAAAAGGGCTATCCGTCCGGCTAAAGGGGTCAACTCGATTCCCCGAGCCAATGACTCCGATCCGGAAGCCTTTATCCAGATTCCCCGATTCATTGGGTCCCCTCAAAAAAGAACGGGAGCCGTGCGGCTCCCGTTGAGGACTCCGGCGGCGGGGGCAAGCCTCCCCGCCCCGAGGAGATCAGAATTCGTAGATGGCCCAGAGGCCGATCTCGTTGTACTCGCCCTTCTTGCCGGCCACCGTCGAACCGATCGTGCCGTTGCCGGTGCCCTGCGTGCCGCCCTCGACCTCTTCCATCTTGTACACCAGCGAGGCGGCGAACGACCTGTTGAGCCGCCACTGCAGGCCGAGGTTGTAGTAGGTGTCCTGGAGGGCCGGCTTCAAGTCCTTGCTGGGATCGGCGGTCTCGTACTTGCCGAAGATCGCCTTCGTGTTCGCCTTGTCCAGGCCGACCGAGAACCAGAGGGAGTAACCGTCCGAGGAGTCCTTGCTGGTGGAGGTGACGGTGTTCCAGTTGTCGGCGCTGAAGTACTCACCGCCGAAGCGGTAGCGGTCCGTCGCATAGGAGACCAGGGCGTCGAGCCGCTGGGCGGTGTGCTTGGCCGGCAGCGCCTTGGTCTCGTTGCCGCGCTTGCCGCTGTAACCGCCGATGCCGAAGACCAGCCCCTTGATGGGCTCGGCGGAGACGCGCCCTTCGAAGTCGACCGTCTTGCTGCGCGCCGGATCGCTGTAGGTCTTGCCGTTGACCGCCGAGAGCTGGTAGCTGACGACACCGCTCTTGCCCAGGAAGTGGAAGCCCCAGTCGGCCGAGGTGCCGAAGCTCAGGCGGTCGGTGATCGTCGTCTCGATGTAGCGGTAGCCGTAGAGACCCTCGACGAAGGGAACCCACGGGGTGTCGGCCGAGCCGAGACGGAACGTCGCCGCCGGGCTGATCTTGGCCTGGACGAAGGCCTTCTTGACGAAGACGTCGTAGCGGCGCGAGCCGGTCGGCTTGTCGCCGATGTCCGACTGGAACTGGGCGGACCAGACGGCGTCGAAGTCATGGTTGATCGTGAAATAGAAGCGCTTCACGTCGACGCCCGTGCCGCTGTCGTTGCTCTTGACGCCCGTCCCCTTGTCCTCGATTTCCTTGCTGGTGATGTCGCCGTAGAAGCGGCCGGTGATCTTCGTGGCCGGGAAGGCCGCCGGGGTGACCGGCTTCGGGGTCGGCCGGTCATAGCCCGGCAGATTGTGCTTGTAGAAATAGAGGTCGGCGGCCGTCTCGTTCTCGGCGACCACGGTCTCGCCGTTCGGACCGCGGGAGATGAGGGTGATGGCGGTCCCCATGTCACCGCTCGCCGTCCACGACTTGAGCTTCTCCGGCGTGTTGAAGACGTAGATGCGGCCGTCCTTCTCGACCTCCTGGTAGAACAGGCCCGTCACCTGCGCATTGGCGGCGGTGACGGCGAGGATCGCGAGGACGAGCGCCACGAGGCCGGCTCGGAGCGAAGCGAGTCTCTGCATTTCAAAGCTCTCCTTTTCAGATAGAAGCAGATGCCGGTTGGCAGGGTTGGAAATCTCGGTACAAGCTCGGCGTGAGCATAGGAACCGGGGTGTGCGACCGTGCGGCAAGTCTGTGACAGCGCTGCGACAGGCCTCTCCGCCCGCGCGGCGCGCGCGCTTCGTCACGCCGCTGTCACAGGGAGGTCGGCTCGCTGCCAAACCCCTCTGCGAGAGTCATCGCACCCGGACAGCTCGCCGTCCGCAGGCACCACGACCCTGAACACTTTTGGCTCAACCATCGACGATCAATAAGGAGAGGGAGATGAAGGACAATCTCAAGATTGCTTCGCTCGCGCTGGCCGCGGCGCTCGGCGGGAGCAGCCTGTTCGCCCAGGCGATCAAAGTCGACGCGGGAATTCCGGCTTACCAGAAGACCAGCGGCGTCTCCGGCAACATGAGCTCGGTGGGCTCGGACACGCTCAACAACCTGATGACGCTGTGGGCGGAGGGCTTCCAGAAGCAGTACCCGAACGTGCGCATCCAGATCGAGGGGAAGGGCTCCTCCACGGCGCCTCCGTCGCTCATCGCCGGTACCTCGCAGCTCGGCCCGATGAGCCGCACCATGAAGGACTCCGAGATCGACGAGTTCGAGAAGAAGTACGGTTACAAGCCGACGGCGATCCGGGTGGCGATCGACGCGCTGGCGGTCTACGTCAACAAGGACAACCCGCTCGAGCAGCTCACCCTGCAGCAGGTGGACGCGATCTTCTCCAAGGGCCGCGCCTGCGGTGGCAAGGCGATCAACACCTGGGGTCAGGCGGGCGTGACGGCCTGGGCGAGCCAGCCGATCAGCCTCTATGGCCGTAACTCCGCCTCCGGCACCTACGGCTTCTTCAAGGAGCACGCGCTCTGCAAGGGCGACTACAAGGATACCGTGAAGGAGCAGCCCGGCTCCGCGTCGGTGATCCAGGGTGTGACCGAGGACAAGTCCGGCATCGGCTACAGCGGCATCGGCTACCGCACCTCCGGCGTGAAGCCGCTCAAGATCGCGGCCAAGGCCGGCGCCCCGTTCTTCACCGTCGAGCCGGAAGACGTCTACGGCGGCAAGTATCCGCTCTCCCGCTTCCTCTACGTCTACGTCAACAAAGCCCCCAACAAGCCGCTCGACCCGATCGTCCGCGAGTTCATCAAGTACGTCCTGTCGCAGGAAGGGCAGCAGGTGGTCGTCAAGGACGGCTTCCTCCCCCTGAAGAACGGTACGGACCAGGAAGAGCTCGCCAAGTTGAAGTAGGCTGGCCGGGAAAGCCGGTCGTGCGGCCCGGGGATCCTTCGCGGGGCACCCGGGCCTTTCGTGTCCTCGAACCACGTGTCCCGAACCGGGCCAAGAGCCAAGAGGAAACCCTGTGAGCTCCGCCGCAGCCACTCTCCGTACCCGTACCGGCCAGACTCCCAAGAGGCGCCTCTTCGCGGACCGCATCGCCCGCTGGGTCGTCTCCGCCGGAGGGCTCGCGATCATCGTGAGCATCCTGGGCATCCTGGTATTCATCCTCCTCGAGGTCTGGCCGCTCCTGACCTCCGCCCGGGTCACGATGGACCGGGAGATCCCCCTTCCCGGCCCCGCCCCCGGCGCCCTGCTGTCCGACGAGCACCGGACGCACGTGGCTGCCCTCGGCAGTGACGGCCGGGTGCGCGTCATGCGCCTCGGCGACGGCAAGACCGTGGCGGAACGCGACCTGCTCGCCGAGCCTGCAGAGCTGACCGACATGCAGGTGCCGCCCGAGAGCACCGCGCTCGCGGCCGCGACGCGGGATGGCCGGGTGCTCATCGCCCCGGTGGCCTTCCACGTCACCTTCGAGGGGCAGAGCCGGGTGGTCTCCCCGGAGATTTCCGACCCGGTGGTGCTGGAGGTCGATCCGGCCCGGCAGCCGCTGCGGAGCTTCGCCGCCCAGATCGACGGCGACGGCGGCGCCACCGCGGCGGGCGCTCTCGCGGACGGCACGATCGTGGTCGTCCGCCGCTCGACGGCCACCAACGAGATGACCGGGGAGACCACCGAGTCGACCGGACGTTCCGCGGTCCAGGTCTCCTACACGATCACCCACCTGGCGCTCGACGCGAGCCAGAAGAACCTGTACGGCGGGACGGCCGGCGGCGAGATCCTCTGGTGGCGCCTGGAGGACGGGCAGATCGGCACCGTCCAGGCTTCCTCCGCCGGGACCTCCGCGATCACCGCCCTCTCCCTGCTGATCGGCGGACGCTCGCTGGTGGTGGGGCAGGAAAACGGCGCGCTCAGCGTCTGGATGGCGGTCTCCAAGGCCGAGGACGCGGAGGCGGCGAGCGGTGACGAGCGCATGACGCGCATCCGCGACTTCCCGCCCCAGCCGGGGCCGGTGCGCCTGATCTCCCCGTCTCCCCGCCGCAAGGGGTTCCTGGCCCTGGGCGACCGGCAGCTCGGGCTGTATTACTCCACCTCGGAGCGCACCTTGTGGACGGGCGTACCGCCGCTCGCCGGGGTGCGCGCCGTGGCGACCAGCCCCAAGGACGACGGGGCCTTCCTCGCCGGGAACGGCAAGCTCGCCTCGCTCGCCATCCGCAACCCGCATCCCGAGATCACCTGGGCGACCCTGTTCGGCAAGGTCTGGTACGAGGGGTACGACCATCCCGACTACGTCTGGCAGTCGACCGGCGGGAGCGACGACTTCGAGCCCAAGCTCTCCTTGACGCCCCTCCTCTTCGGCACCCTCAAGGGGACGTTCTACTCGCTCTTCCTCGCCATCCCCCTGGGTGTGTTCGGCGCCATGTACGTCTCGCAGTTCATGCATCCGGTCTACAAGCGGTACGTCAAGCCGCTCGTCGAGATCATGGCCTCGCTCCCCAGCGTGGTGCTCGGCTTCCTCGCCGGCCTCTGGCTGGCGCCCCGGATCGAGCACGCGGTGCCCTCCCTGTTCCTGGCGATCCTCGTCCTCCCCCTCCTCGTACTGGCCGCCGGAGGGGCCTGGAACCGGTTGCCGCGCGCCGTCCGCGGGCGCTTTCCGGCGGGGACCGAAGCGCTCGGCTTCGTGGTCGTGCTGGCGCTCGGCATCTGGCTCTGCTTCGCGCTGCGGCAGCCGTTCGAGCAGCTCGCCTTCGCCGGCGACTTCCAGCACTGGCTGCTCCAGGCGACGGGTCTCGCCTACGACCAGCGCAACGCCCTGGTGGTCGGTCTCGCCATGGGCTTCGCGGTGATCCCGATCATCTTCGCCATCGCCGAGGACGCCTTCACCAACGTGCCCACCAACCTGGTGGCCGGCTCGCTGGCCCTGGGCGCCGACCGCTGGCAGACGGTGACCCGGGTCGTCCTCCCCACCGCTTCGCCGGGCATCTTCTCGGCCGTCATGGTCGGCTTCGGCCGCGCCGTCGGCGAGACGATGATCGTGCTGATGGCGACCGGCAACACGCCGATCATGGACTGGAACCCGTTCAACGGCTTCCGCACCCTCTCCGCCAACATCGCGGTCGAGATTCCGGAAGCACCGCACGGCGAGACGCTCTATCGCACGCTCTTCCTCGCCGCCCTCCTCCTTTTCGTGCTGACGTTCCTGGTCAACACCGTGGCCGAGCTGGTCCGCCAGCGGCTGCGCGAACGGTTCTCCCAGCTCTGAGACCTGAATCCCCATGCGGAGAGACGACGACATGAGCTCCCACGCGACCACGGCTCCGGCGCACGCCGGCCCGGCGCCCCAGGCATCTCCCCGGTCCCGGGCCCAGACCGCCTCCCTGTTCGGGGGAGACCGCGGCCGGTCCGAAGCCCTCGGCCATGCGTTCACCTGGCTGTGCGGCGGCGCCCTGGCGTTCAACATCCTGCTGGTCCTCGGCATCCTCTCCCTCCTGGCCTGGAAGGGCTTCGGCTACTTCTGGCAGAAGGACCTGATCGAATTCACCCTGAAAGACGGCTCCAAGGTCCTCGGCGAGGTCTGGGAAGAGGAGATCCTGGCCGCCACGCCGGGCAACCCGGCCGTCGACCGCCTGCGCCTGAAGATCGGCAACCGCGACGTCAATGGCCTCGACTTCGCCTGGATCAACCGGGCCGACGTCACCTCCCGGCGCGAGCCGAAGGACGCGGTGCTCCTGGAGCGCCTCGAATGGGGCAACTTCCACGGCTACCTGCGCGAGATCCGCCGCGGCGACCAGGTGCTGGCCCAGGGTCCCGAGGTGGTCTGGCAGAAGCTCGACACCCTGCTCGCCGCGAAGGGCGCCGAGCGCGACCGGATCCGCGCCCTCGAGAAGGGCGACATCGGCGCCATCAACACCGAGATCGAAAAGCTCCGCCTCGCCGCCCGCCGCGTGGAGCTCGCCGAGCTCCCGGCCGCCGAGCGGCAGCGGCGCAATGCCGAGATCGACAGCGCGCTCCACGAGCGCGAAGCGGAATACCAGGTCCTCGCCGACCGGCTGTTCAAGATGCGCGAGGCGCTGACCGCCGAGACCCTGGTGGCGGAGACCTCCGGCGGCGAGACCAAGGAGATCGCGGTCGGCGGCATCGTCTCGGCGATCCGTCCCGACGACCTCGGCGTTCCCGGCAAGCTCGCTCTGCAAGGGAAGCGCATCTGGCAGTTCATCGTCGACGACCCGCGCGAGTCCAACACCGAGGGGGGCATCTTCCCGGCCATCTTCGGCACCGTGATGATGGTCTTCCTCATGGCCTTCGCGGTGGCGCCGCTCGGCGTCATCGCCGCCGTCTACCTCCGCGAGTACGCCAAGCAGGGGCTCCTCGTCCGCCTGGTGCGGATCGCGGTCAACAACCTGGCCGGCGTGCCCTCGATCGTCTTCGGCGTCTTCGGCCTCGGTTTCTTCGTCTACCTGATCGGCGGCTCGCTCGACAAGCTCCTCTACCCCGAGGCGCTGCCCACCCCCACCTTCGGCACCGGCGGCATCCTCTGGGCGGCTCTGACCCTCGCCCTGTTGACCGTGCCGGTGGTGATCGTGGCCACCGAGGAAGGGCTCGCCGCGGTGCCGCGCATCGTGCGCGAAGGGTCGCTCGCCCTGGGGGCCACCAAGTTCGAGACCATCCGCAAGGTGGTCATCCCCGCCGCCGCACCCGGCATCCTCACCGGCATGATCCTGGCGATGGCCCGTGCCGCCGGCGAGGTCGCGCCGCTGATGATCGTCGGCATGGTCAAGCTGGCGCCGACCCTGCCGCTGGACGGCCGCCCCCCCTTCCTCCACCTGGAGCGCAAGTTCATGCACCTGGGCTTCCACATCTTCGACGTGGGCTTCCAGAGCCCCAACATCGAAGCGACGACACCCCTCGTCTTCGCCACGGCGCTCCTCCTGATCACCGTAGTGACCCTGATGAACCTGGTCGCCATCGCATTGCGCAACCACCTGCGCCGCAAGTACGCCGGAAGCGCGGTCTAGACCTTCGGAGAGAACATGACGGCAGACATCCTCCAGCGTGAACGAGATCCGGCTCTGCAGCCGGAGATCAAGAATCCGATCCTGAGCGTCGAGTCGCTCTCGCTCTGGTACGGGGAAAAGAAGGCGCTCAAGGAGATCTCGATGCAGATCCCCGAAAAGCAGATCACCGCCTTCATCGGCCCTTCGGGCTGCGGCAAATCGACCCTGCTGCGCTGCATCAACCGGCTGAACGACCTGATCGACGAAGTACGCGTCGAGGGGGACATCGTCTTCAACGACACCAGCATCTTCGACCCCCGGATCGACATCAACGCCCTGCGCAAGCGGATCGGCATGGTGTTCCAGAAGTCGAACCCATTCCCAAAGTCGATCTACGAGAACGTCGCCTACGGTCCGCGCATCCAGGGGATCAACCGCAAGCGCGACCTGGACGAGATCGTGGAGAAGAGCCTCAAGGGGGCGGCGCTCTGGGACGAGGTCAAGGACCGCCTCGACGACAGCGCGCTCGGCATGTCCGGCGGCCAGCAGCAGCGCCTCTGCATCGCCCGCGCCATCGCCGTGGAGCCGGAGGTCATCCTGTTCGACGAGCCCTGCTCGGCGCTCGACCCGATCGCCACGGCGCGCATCGAGGAGCTGATGCAGGACCTGAAGACCCAGTACACGCAGGTCATCGTGACCCACAACATGCAGCAGGCCTCGCGCGTCTCCGACCTGACCGCCTTCCTCTACCTGGGCGAGCTGATCGAATACGGTCCGACGGAGAGGATCTTCATCAATCCCCTCAAGAAGCAGACCGAGGACTACATCACGGGACGGTTCGGGTAGGGCGGGAGACGGCGATCCGGCGGCGAGGGAACCCCGCCGCCGGACGGTTGTGCGGACTCTCTGCTACTCGCCGGACGTCTCGAGCTCCAGCTCCAGCTCGTACTCTTCGCCCGGCTGGACCTCGAACTCCTTCTCCGCGCTCTCGCGCCCGGGGCGGACCACCGCCACCGTGTGCTTGCCGGGTTCGACCAGCAGGCCACGGCGGAGGTTGGCGAGATCCTGGGCCGTGCCGACGAAGTGGCCGTCGAGATAGACCGAGGCGTCGTCGGGCTCCACCGCCACACGCACCCGTGCCTGCTCGGGACGGCTCCCCTGATCCTGGATCTCGACCTCTTCGCCCGTATCGCGCCGGTCCTCCCGGTCGCGGCGGACGCGGTCGCGCCAACTCTCGTCGCTCTCTGCGTCGTTGGGAGCCTCGCCGCGCTCGATCCGCTGGCGGCGCTCCTCCTCGAAACGCAGCCGGGCGTCGCGCCGCTCGTGCGTCTTGGTGGGGATGTCCTCCGGACGCGTCGAGGCGCCCGGCTCCAGACGGTCGTCGAAGTCGACCACCGTCCCCGGATAGATGGTCACCTGGCGGGCCAGAGTCTTGTATCCGTCCAGGTAGAAGACGACGTCGTAGGTCCCCTTCTCCAGCCAGAGGTAGGTGGGCCAGCCGTCATACTGGTCGACGATGCCCAGGTACTGGCCGTCCAGGTAGACCTGGGTGCGGCCCGGGCTGATGTCGAGGTCGAGCGCACCCGCCGCGTCCCGGTCGTCATACCGGTCTCCGTGGTCGTAGTAGCCACCGCCGTAGTACGGACCGTACGGCCAGTAGTTGTCGCCCAGCCACCACCAGCCCCACGAGCCATAGGGCGACCACCACCAGCCGGGACCGCCGTAGTAGCCGTACCAGCGCGGATAGTAGTGCGAGCCGTAGGACCGCCCACCTCCACCGTGCCGGCCGTCATACCGGTCGCGCGACGGCGGCTGGCGGTGCGACTCGCCGGGCGTGCCGGGCACGGCATACCGCCGCGACGGGGACGACGGAGACGCCGACGGTGAGTCGGACGGAGAGGAGGGAGAAGCCGACCGCGGCGGCGAGGAAGGCGGCGGCGAGGAGTGCGAAGAGCCGCTCTCGCTCCGCGGCACAGCCACCCGGCCGCTGTCGGAAGAATCGTTGGCCCGGGACCGCGAACGGTCCTGGGCGGACAGGTCGCCGCTCGCCGCCAGCAGCAGCGCAAGGAGCAGCAGGGGAAGCGAGCGGACCTCACGAAGCCGTTCGGTTGCTCGTCGCAGGTTCATGGACGTCCTCCTTGGGTGTCACCTTGGTGAGCCCCACATCAGCCCAGCCGCGGTGAAGCCCCCGAATGTAATGGTACCGGAGCACCTCTTCCCAGAGTTTCGGTACCCTGACAGGAAGATTCTGCAAGGCACGGACCAGGCGCTCCCGCCACCTCTGCGGGTCCTCCGGCGGAAGGGGAGGCGGCCCCTCGGGACCGATCCCGAGAAACGGCCCCAGCTCCGGGTGGAGCCGGTAGAAGACGACCGCGCAGTAGCCCGCCTTCTCCTGCCGTACGGCAAAGCGGGCGAGATCGGTCGGATGGTCGTGCGCCACCGTGGCGCGCTTCTCGTAGAGGAGCCGCATCCCCCGCTTTTTCAAGCGGTAAGCGACCTCGATGTCCTCCCAGGCGGGATAGGGAAACCGCAGGTCGAAGGGCTCCGCGAGCAGCAGATCGCGCCGCAGCGACAGGTTGGAGGTGTAGAAGAAGTTGAAGGGGACGTCCTCCGGGTCCTGGATCAGGGCATATCCGAACTGGAGCCCGTGCTCGTTGATGTAGCGCAGGAAGGGGTTCAGCCGCATCCGGTGGTGCCATCCGGTATAGCCGATGACCGCCGTCTCCCGGCTGTCGCCATGGCGCCGGTGGACCTCGCGGTGAGCCGCCAACCATCCCCCGCCCGGGACGGTGTCGTCCCCCAGAAAGGCCACCCACTCCCCCTGCGCCACGATGACCCCGGTATTGCGCGCCGCCGCCGGCCCGCGGTTCTCCTGGCTGAGCACCCGCAGAGGCAGGCGGAACGTCCGGCTGCGCAGCCACTGGCTCGTCCCATCGGTCGATCCGTCGTCCACCACGATCACCTCGAACGGCGGAGCCTCCTGCTGGAACTCCAGAGCCTGGAGCACCTCCGACAGGACCTCGAGCCGGTTGAAGGTCGGAATGACGACCGAGACCTCGTACGCCATGAGAAGAGCTTACTCCATGGGGGCGGGGGCGTGCGCAAGGTCGAACCTGACTCCGGTCGAGCTCAACCTGACTCCGGTCAGATCGAAGCTGACCGCGGTCGAGTGGCGCGGTACGCAGGTGGGGGCGAGTCGGGCGAGCTCGGCCAAGGTATCGGGGCTCGTCGTTGCCTCCCGCCGCCCTTCCCAAATTGGGCCGGGCCTTCGGCCCATTGTCTTGAATGCCGGCGAGACGCCAGCGCCCCCAGGGGGCGCGCGCCGGCACCCTCGGGGCACTCGGCAGGCAACGGTGACTTCCCGGGTGAGGGCGCGCTCGCTTCAGACCGACCCTTGGGCGTCCCCGATCCCCGGCAGAGCTGGCAGGTGCTACGATGAGCGTCCTGGGCCATGAAACGATCGAGCAAAGCGAGGTGAGGGGATGCACAATGAATTCACGGCGATTATCGAGCAAGAGGGAGATTGGTTCATCTCCTACTCGCCCGAGATCCCTGGCGCCAACGGCCAGGGTCGCACGAAGAGGGAGTGTCTCGAGAGTCTGGCGGCAGCCATCTCGCTGATTTTGGAGGACCGGCGCGAAGACGGTCTGCGGGGAGTCCCCGCTGAAGTGGAGCGAGACGTGGTGGTCGTCGGATGAAGAGATCCGCGCTGCTCAGCCATCTGCGCAGACACGGATGCTTTCTGAAACGCGAGGGGAGCGCGCACTCTCTCTGGTTGAATCCGCAGACGGGCCAGATTCAGGCAGTACCTCGCCATACGGAGATTCCCGATCTCCTCGCCCGCAAGATCTGCCGTGAGCTTTCCATTCCCGAGATCGGAAGGTAGCTCGCGTCTACCCACCCCATTCCATCACCTCCGCCAACCGCCCCCGCACCAGCGGCAAATCCGCCGGCAGCCAAGCCTCGAAGCCGGCGCTGGTGAACAGCGCGTGATCCCGCGCGTGATCCCCCGGGTAGGTGGGGACCACATACAGCGGAAACCGTTCAAAGATCTCCCGGTCGGACAGGCGTTAGAGTAGACCCAACACCCGAGCTGTATGCTCGGGCTCAAGGCGATAAGGACTGCGCGCACCCTCAAAGAAGCAGTGATCGCGGATCAAATGCACCATCAGTCCGGACCCTCGAATGTGCTCCCCAGTATTTCGGTTGATGATGAGGAAATTGCGATCGGCATGGCGGTAGTCGAGGCCCTGGCGACATGGCAGATCGCAACCCGGCCGCGCCGTACGGTAGACGACGTCGGCGCTAAATCGTATGGAGATCGGAATCGCGGGCTCCTCGTTGCTCCACGGCCGGTTCAGGATCGTCCACGGGCAGTGCTGATAGCCCAGGAAGACTTGAAGGAATACCTGGTACTCGTCGATGACGAAACCTGACTCCGGATCGGGTAGCTCGTGGCGCAGGATCTGGTTCTCGACCTCATCGAGCGATGGCCGAAGCTGCAGCACTGCTTCTTCCGCCACGCCTCGCTGACCGGCGCTTCGCATCTGGGCCTCGAAGCTTTCGATGGCTTCGGCGATGCGATCCGCGTAAGCAGTTGAAGCAGCGTCCAAGAGCCGCTCCAGCGCCGCCGCCACTTGCCCGTGTGAGAGACCAAGCCGCTCCAGAGCACCCCCGTCACCGGTGATGACCTCAGCGAGGCTCTCCTGATCCCCCAAGAAGCCATCGCGCGACCAGCGACCGGGCCGCATACGCGCCTCGATCCAATAAGGCACGGGGCTGGCCTTGCACTCAGGGCACGCGCAGTCGTCCAGCATCCCGTCTCGGATGATGGCCTCGAAGTATGCCAGGGCGGCCGTGCACACGGAGCACTGCCTCTGCCACTTCACCCGGCCCCGCCGGCCGAATGCTGGTTCGGAGCAGAATATCGCCGTCGGGGTCAGCGAAAGATGGTAAGCGAAGCCGCAGGAAAACACACCGCGGGTACGCTCACCCTCCAGCACAATCGTGTGGCCACCGCTTTCTTGGGCGCGCCGGACGGCCAACTCGCGATCAACACCTGGCTCCACGGGAGCACACAACGGCCAGAGATCGTGAAACTGTTCCAGCCTCAGGCTCAGGATGCTCTCGCCGATGACATCTGCTATCTCCGTGAGACGCTGCCTCAAACCGGTGTAACCATAGACAGCAGCAACAGCCCGGTTACCTTCTGCGCTCTCCAGGACGACAAAAAACGCCCCCACCTGTTCGACCGAGGCGACGAGATCGGCGACCGTCTGCCGTCCCTCGAGGATCACGAATTCGGTCCAAATCTCTTCCGAGATGGACCACGGGGGCACGGCTCGGGGCCCGACCACCGCATTCAAACGGGCGAGTCGATCGCGTGCGCCCGGGATCTCGGAGTCGGCAGCTCCGCTTTTCACACATGCTTCGAGATCGGCCTGAGCGCGCAGGAAGTCGCCAAGCATCTCATGGGCCGCGCTTCGATTGAAAAGGCCCTCGATGTTTCCTGGGTTGAGCCTCAATCCGATATCAAGAAATGGAATGGCTTCACTCCAGCGCTTCTGAAGGCAGAGCGCAGATCCCTTGTTGGTATGGGCAAATCCATAGGAGAGATCGATACTGAGGGCTGTTGTGTAGTCCTCCAAGCCTCGGTCAATGTCGCCACTCTCGACGTAAGCCAGCCCTCGCTCGGTAAGTGCCGCAGGGAAGCGGGGTTCCAGCTCCAAAGCGCTGTTCAGATCTGCGAGGGCCTCTCGATAGCGATTGAACGTGCAATTCGCAACGCCGCGAGCATAGAAGGCCTGGCCGGTTGGCTTCAGCTCGATCGCATTGGTGAAAGCCCCGAGCGCGCCAGCCGGGTCTTTCTGCCGAAGGCGAAACCATCCTTCCTGCAGGTAGCTCTCCGCATCACGCGAGCCGACATGGAGGGTTGCCTGTGTTTGGACGCCGGGACCGCCGGCCACTTTGTCTCTCTTCGGAGCAAACAGAACCTGCCTGAGACGATGAACCCAAGACATCACCTGTCTCCATGGTCGGCATTCGTGGTGCGGTACGAACGCATCTGGTCACGGGATTACCCGGGTCTTGCGACCTGTAGGAGTATGACGAGATACCGGTAACCATTTCAGTACAGCGAACAACAGCCGGTGTCGACAGGCGTGGCGTCGGGGTTGGTCACCCACCCCACTCCATCACCTCCGCCAACCGCCCCCGCACCAGCGGCAAGTCCGCCGGCAGCCAGGCCGCGAAGCCGGCGCTGGCGAAGAGCGCGTGGTCCCCCGGGTAGGTGGGGACCACGTACAGCGGGAAGCGCGCAAAGATTTCCCGGTCGGAGCGCTTCCGCCGCTTCTGTACCGCCTCGCGGGAGGCGGCCGCCTGATCCAGGTTTCCCAGCAGCCAGGAGAGGGCGCGGAGCTGCGCGATGGTGCGCTCGTCGGTCAGGCGCGGAGGCTCTGGAGCGCTGCTGTTGGAGGAGGCAGACGGAAAGAGCTTGCGCACGCCGCGCCGGAGGAGATCCGTCGGGCCGTATCCCTTCCAGCGGATGCGGAACCCTTCCCAGGTCGTGATCGGGGGGAGCTGTGGCGTGCTCACGGGCGGCGGCGGAGCCTGACCGGACGGGGCGGTGTTCGCGATGTGGCCGGCGTAGGGGTCGAGGCGCAGGGTCTCGGCTCCGGGGTTGTTCTCCAGGAGGAGGGTCTGGGTGCGCGAGAGGACGGTCAGCAGGAGGGCCGGCATGATCCGTTCCCAGGTCCCCGGCTCGTAGTTCTTGAAGGCGGTCAGGAAGGCGTTCCGCTCGAAGAGGAAGCCCCGGTTGTAGAGCCCGAGGAGATCGCTCGTGGCGCTGGAACGGTGGTGGACCACCGCGTCCGGCACGAAGGTGATCCTCTCGCCGCCGGACCACAGGCGCCAGCCCAGGTCCACGTCTTCCAGATAGGCGAAGTAGCTCTCGTCGAAGCCTCCGGCAGCGCGAAAGCTCTCGCGCCGGATCAGCATGTTGCCGCCGCAGGCGAAGAGGAGCTCCTCTCCCGCAGCAGGCACCCGTGCGCGGTCGAGGGGCCGGCGGAAATCGAGCTGGAAGGCGTGGCCGTCGAAGGTCATCACGCCGCGGCCGAAGTCGAGGCGCTCCCCCGCCCAGTCGATGATCTTGCCGGAGACCGCGGCCACGTCGGGCGGGGCGGAAGCCAGGGCGGCGACCAGGGCCGCCAGCCATTCCGGCCGCGGCCGCGTGTCGTTGTTCAGGAAGGCGACGGCGTCGCCGGAGGCCTCTTCGACCAGCCGGTTGTTGCCGGCGCAGAAGCCCAGGTTCACCGGGCTTTCGATGAGGCGCACGCGAGAGTGGCGCGGCAGGACCTCGCGGCGCATCCAGTCCGCGGTGCCGTCCGTCGAGCCGTTGTCGAGGACGAGGATCTCCCAGTCGACGCCCGGGTCGCGTTGCGCCGCGAGAGCTTCGAGGCAGGTCTCCAGGTGCCGCCGCCCGTTCCAGGAGAGGAGGGCGACGGAGACCTTCCGCAGCGGCCCGCTCATGGCGTCCCCAGCCAACGGCGGAGCTTGCGCCGGACGCGGAAGAGGAACGGATCGGGCGGTGCCGCGGTGCCGGGGGGCTGGACCCAGCGCTCCTTCGCCGCGTCGATCTGCGGCTCGCGGCAGAAGCGGAGGAGCGGCTCCAGAGCGCGGTCCCACTGGAAGTCGCGGAGGAGCTCCCTGGCTCCCTCCCGGCTCCGTTCGCGGGCGGCTTCGTCCTCCACCGCCTCGGCCAGGGCGAGCGCCAGGGCGGCGCTGTCCCCCGGCGGCACGACCCAGCCGGCGCCGTGCTCGCGGAGCATCCGGCTCATCGCTCCCCCGGCGCTGGTGACCACCGGACAGCCGGCGGCCATCGCGTCGAGGAAACGGGTGCGCAGCGAGAACCGGGTCTCCAGGCTCGGCCGGTGCGGCGCCACCAGGAGGTCCACGTCGCGCAGCAGGTCGTAGCGGCGATCCGCCGGCACCCAATCGATGCAGCGCACGCGGGTCCCCCACCAGCCGAGCCCGCGGCAATGCGCCTCGACCTTCGCCAGCAGGCGCTGCGGCGTCGAGTCCGGATTCGGGTTGCGGATGAGGAGGAGGGTCCAGGAGCGCTGCTCGAGCTGCTCCAGGGCGGCCAAGAGGGTCCACGGGTCGTACCAGTCGTAGAGGCCGCCGAAGAGGAGCCGCCGCTCGCCGGGCGCGGGCGGATCGAGCACCGGGCGGTGCGGCGGCAGCTCCTCCGGCACGCCGAAGGGGACCGGCGCGATCAGGGAGGCGAGGTCGGGATCGGCGGCGATCCGCTCCGGGTTGATCCTGCCCAGGGCGGTGAGAAAGCCCAGATAGAAGCTCCGCTGCTCCTCCGACGAGCAGAGGAAGAAGTCGCCGCGGGACATCTGGAGGACCCAGGTCGCATGGTCGTTGCGCCAGGGGTCGAAGCCCAGAGTGTCCACGTAGCTCAGGTTCTCGATGAGCCACGGGTCATAGAGGTCGAGGGCCGTCGGCAGGTGCGGGCATTCGAGCACCAGGTCGTTGCCGAGCTGCCCCTGGGCCACCGCGGCGGTGCAATCGGCGAGGATCTCGCGCAGGCGTCCGCGCTCGAAGCGGCGGACCGGCACGTCGAGCCCCAGGCTCCGCGTCTCCTCGGGATCGGCCGGCGAGACGAGGACCACGTCGATCCCGTGACCCGGGAGCCGGCGGGCCAGCTCGAGGTAGCGGATGCCGATCCCCGCCATGCGCGGGCGGATGGGCTCGCTGGAGAGGAGGGCGACGCGGGTCATGCCTTGCGCTGCCACCACTGATGGAGGCGCCAGGCGCGGGTGCCCTCCATCTCGCGGATCACGCGGTTCAACCGCTCGATCTCCGCGTAGGTCCGGCCCAGGTGGGCGGTCTGGTCTTCGACGGCGGCGCGGAGGCTCCGCTCCTCTTCATAGAGGCGGCGCAGCTCGGCGGCCGTCCGCTCGCTCGCTTCCCGGAAACCCGCCAGCTCGCCGTTCGCCGCATGGAAACGCTCTTCCCAGGTGAACCGCTCGCGCGCCAGAGCCTGGTGGGCGGCGCTCTGCACGGCCAGGGTGTCGCGCAAGGCTTCGCTCTCCCGGCGAGCCCCCGCACCGCCCTCTCGCTCCCGGACGATCTCGGCCCGCAGCGTGTCCACCGCCCGCGCCAGGACATCCGGACGGAGACGGTCCGCGTGCTTCGCGAGCACCTGCGCCTTGACCTCCAGGAAGTCGCCGCGCTTGCGCGGCCTCTCTCCGAAGACGTGATGGGCACCGCCGCGGAAGTGGCGGTATTCGCAGGTGACCCGCGCCAGATGGTGGAACGGCGTGAGCGCCGCGAGGCGGAGCAGGAGGTCCCAATCCTCGAAGAACGGCAGCGCCGGATCGAACGGACCCGCCGCGGCGAACAGGGCGCGCTCGATGAGCAGGGTGTTGAACGGGATGTAGTTGTCGACCAGGAGGACGTCCGGATCGAAGTCGCGGCTGTAGGGGAGGCGCCGCTCGCGGCACGTCCACCCCTGAGGATCTCCCGGATCGAGCTCGTAGACCGCCACCGCGGCGTCCGTGTAGGCGACGCGCACTCCGGCGGCCCGCACCAGTCCCACCAAGGTCGCGAGATGCTCCGGCGCCGCCAGGTCGTCGTCGTCGAGGAAGGCCACATAGTCGCCGTGCGCGGCCTCGACACCGGCCTGCGCCGCCGCGGCCCGCCCCCGGCTCGTGGCATGGTCGACCCGCACCACGGAGAACGGATAGTCCTCGGGAACGGCAGGCGGCGAGCCGCCGTCGTTCACCAGCACCACTTCGGCGCGCCTGTACGAGCCCTCCGCCAAGCTCGCCAGAGCCTCCGCGAGCAACTCCGGCCGGTCGCGGGTGCGGACGATGACGGAGACGAGCGGCCCCTCCTCGATCGCCCGGATCTCGGGGAGCCCGCCAAGGTGACCAACGAGCTGGGCCGGGCTGCGGGTGGTGAAGTCCTCGACGCGCAGCCGGCGATAGGCCTCGGCCAGCTCCACCTCGGGTCCGAGAGAGAGCGTCCGCCAGCCGCGCAGGCCGAGGCCGGCGCGCAGGTAGGGATGGCGCTCCTCCTGGCTGGCGTAGAACGCCATGGCCGCCTCGATCCGCCCGCGCTCGGCGCTCACGTCCACGAGGAGGTCCGGATGGGCCGGATGGTTCACCTCGTAGAGGAGGATCTGGAGGCTCCGGAGAGGCTCGTCCTCCGCGGAGGCCGGATCGCGCAGCGGCGCCAGGAGCCGATGGACGGCGGCGAAGGCGGCCCGGTGATCGGCGGTGATCTCCAGCGGAGACGGGACGAGGAGAAGCGCGGGCCTCTGGGTGAGGATCGCGCGGCGGATTCCTTCGACCGCCGTGTCCAGATGATGCTCGAGAGCGCCGTCGGGGATCTCCAGGGTGTCGCAACCCGCCACCCCCAGGGCGGCCACGGCGCGGGTGGCCTCCTCATGGCGGCGCCGCCGGTAGGCGGCCCGATCGGCGACCGCTTCGACGCCGCCACCTCCATCGGTCAGGAAAAGGACGCGCACCGCGGCACCGGAGGCTTCGAGCTGGGCGAGGAGGCCGCCGCATCCCAGGACCTCGTCGTCGAAGTGCGGCGCGAGCACCAGGGCGCTCGCGGCCCGCACCGTGCCGGTCCGGCCGGGGGGACCTCCCTGCGAAAGCCAGGCGCCGTTCTTCACTGGATATATCCCAGGCTGCGGAGCCCCTTCTCGGTCTCCGCGTTGGCGGAGGTCCGCCGGTTGACCGCGCCCGTCCCGTCGAACATCCACAGCCGCAGCCGGACGGCGGGCTCCGCACCGGTCACCGGCCAACGCGGCGTGCGCAGGCCGGCCGGCAGCACGGTACCCCCCGCGTAGGCGGTGCCGGCACCGAGCCGCACGCCGCCCGGCGGCAGGGGTTTGCCGTCCAGCGTGGCCTCCACGCTCACGATCCGCCCGAAATCGCCTTCGATCCGGATCCCCTTGCCACCCGCCGCACCGGCCAGCTCGAACCGCAGGCGGGTGCCGGAAAGCTCCACGCGGTCTCCGGGCTCGGTGAAGTAGGGGCGCCATCCGCCCGGCGGACGCTCGAAGGTGATGCTACCACCGAGCCGCGAGCCCGCTCCTCCACCCTCGCGGAAGATCCAGAGGCCCGGCAGCTCCTGCGCCACCTGCTCGTGGACCACCGGCGCGAGGCGGTCCACCCCCGGGGAGTCCGCCGCGGCCAGATCGCTCCGCTCGCCGGGGTCCTTCGTCAGATCGTAGAGCTCGGTACGCCGCAGCCGCTCCAGGTCCACCTTCCAGAGATGCTCCTGCAAGCCGTCGGAGGGCTGGAACGGCTCCTCGCGGTTGAACAGGACGAGCTTGCGGCCATCGAGCACCGCGGCGGCGCGCAGCGGGCCGCCGGAGAGCCCCTCGGCGAAAGCCGGCCGGCGGGGGACCTCCCCCTGTCCCAGCAAGGCCGGAAGGAGGTTCACCCCCTCCCAGCCCGGATCGGCCTTCCCGCCCGCGGCGGCGACGAGCGTCGGCACCAGATCGAGGAGGCGTACCGTGCCGGCGAGGCGCGTCCCCGGCCGGATGCGGCCGTCCCAGCGGAAGATCAGCGGCACGTGGATCTGCTCATCGTAGAGCGTCTGGCCATGCTTCCACCCGCCATGATCGTGCAGCTCCTCGCCGTGGTCCGCGGTCAGCACGATCAGGGTGTTCTTCAGGACGTCCGGATCGATCGCTCCGAGGAGGGCGCCGATGTGGCGGTCGACGTAGCGGATCTCGCCGTCGTAGAGCGCCTCGATGTACGGGACGTCGCGCGCCGGATCGGGGATCTCCAGCCGGCCGTTGTAAATCCCGTGGATCCAGCCGCCCGCGACCGGCCCGGTGTAGCCCGGCATGAAGAAGGCGCGGCCATTGATCATGTCCGGGTTCTCGTACGGATCGTGCGGATCGATGTAGTGCACGTAGAGGAAGAACGGCCGGCGCTGGAACGCGCGCAGCCAGGGGACGGCGTGGCGGTTGACGTCGTCGGCGTGGCGTTGCAGCCATTGGACGTCGGCCGGCGGCGCATAGAAGGTGCGGAACCCCCGTCCAAAGCCGGCGCCGGCATGGAGGGTCGGGTTCCCGATGAAGCCGCCGGTGTGGTACCCGAGCTCGGTCATCCGTTCGGCGAGCGGCTTTACGTCGTCCGGGATGCCGAAGGCGGAGAGATCCGAGCCCACCAGCTCTCCCGGAGCGCGGCCGGTCAGGAAGGAGATGACCGAGGGGAGCGTCCATGGCGCCTGGCTGTAGGCGGTCTCGACCACGGCCCCCGGCTCGGCGAGCCGCTTCTTGATCTCGGGGCTGGTGTCGTGGCGGGTGTAGCCGTACGGCGTCAGATGGTCGTGCCGCAGGGTGTCCACCAGGATGAACAGGATGTTCGGGGGCGGCGGCTCCGGCCGCTGCGCCCGCGCCGGGGTCCCGGAGAGGAGGACCGGCCCCCAGCCCACCACGTTGTCGTCGCGGTGGGCCGCCGGCAGGCCGTCGAGCGATGCGGCCATCTCCAGGGTGATCTCGCGGCCGGCGAAGCGGGAGAGATCGACCTCCAGATCGAGCCAGCGCGGCTCGGCCCGCTCCCTGGCCGTGCCGACCTCCAGGATCTCGCGGGTGTCGCCGTCGCAGAGCGTCACCGCGGCATGCAGCGCGCGGACCGTCGTCCAGGCGGCGGGGAAGGTCTGGACGCCGGCGTTCAGCCGGCCGCCCGGCGGCACGCGGCCCCGCCAGCGCCAGGGGGCGGAGGCCGCGGCGAGCACCACCGGGCGCTCCTCGTGGTCGATCACCAGCGTCCGTACCTCGGGGTCGCGCACGAAGGAGAGCCCCCTCGGCGCCTCCTCGCCGGAGGCCACCACCGTGTACTGCCTGGCGGCCACCCGCGGCAGGAGATGGAAACCCTCTTCGGGCCGTCCGCAGGCGGCGAGAGCGAGGAGGGCCGCGGCGAGCGCGATCCGCGGCGACAGCCTGAAGAGCCTGGTCAACGGCCCCCTCGAAAGTCGCGCCAGCGCAGCGCCAGGACGTCCCAGAACATGCGGGCGGAATCGGACAGCGGATTGACCTTGGACGACGAGGAGTCGGCCCAGCGCACGCCGACCTCGACGACGCGGTGGCCGTGCCGCCGCGCCAGCCAGACGAGCTCGACGTCATAGGCGAAGCGCTCGATGGTCATCTCGGTGAACAGGCGGCGCGCGACCTCGCCGTCCAGCAGCTTGAAGCCGCACTGCGTGTCGCGCAGCCCGCGCACGCCGAGCAGGCGGATGATCAGGTTGAACGTCCGCCCCATCATCTCCCGGTAGAACGGCTGGCGCTGCGAGACGTCGGAGCCGGGGACCGCGCGGCTCCCCAGGACCAGCGGCGCTTCCGCCAGGTGCGGCCGGAGCTTGGCGAGATCCTCAATGGGCGTCGAGAGGTCCGCGTCGACCAGCAGGACCTCCCGCCCCCGGCTCGCCAGCACGCCCACCTTGATCACCGCCCCCTTCCCCCGGTTCACCTCCTGGCGCAGGACGCGCACCCCGTCGGCGGCATGCTCGGCGGCGACCGCGGCGGTGGCGTCGGTGCTGCCGTCATCCACCACCAGGACCTCCCAGCTTCCAGCCTGTTGCTGGAGATACGACACGACCTGGCGCAGGCTCGGACCGAGCCGGAGCGCCTCGTTGTAGGCGGGAATGACGACGGAAAGATCCATAGAGGGCGGTTCGTCTCGGCGGGCGGCGCGAATTATATATGCGGGTCCTTCCCCGCCATAGAATAGAGCGATACCGCCCGGGTCTTCCCTGTGTACGAAACCGACGCCACTTCCGCCCTGTCCCCCGACCGGATCTCCCGGCTCCGCGCGCTGCTGCCGGAGGCGGGCGCACGCCTGCTGGCCGGAGGGACCCCGGAAACCGCGGCCGCGCTCGGCGCCGAGCACCATCCGCTCGACCGTCTCGCGGAGCTCGCCGCGGAGAGCTTCGCCGGTGCCATCCTTCTGGACGAGTGCCTGGAGCTGCTTCCGAGCCTGCGCCGGCTCCTCCTCGACGGCGGACGCCTGTGGATCGTCCCTCGGCGGACGTCTCTCCGCGAGCTGACCGTGGCCCTCTCCGAGGCCGGCTTCGTCCTCCTGAAGACGGAACCCGTGGTCCAGGCCCGCAAGGAGCCCTTCTTCGTCCGTTCCTACCGGGAAGGAGACGAGGCGCAGATCCTTCCTCTCTTCCGGCGCAGCTTCTTCGTCGAGCGGAGCCCGGAGCGCTTCCGCTGGGAGTACCAGGAGAATCCGGCGGGAAACGAGAAGATCAGCGAAGCCTACACGGAAGACGGCCGGCTGGTGGCCCACTACGCCGGCTACCCGGTGCGCTTCTGGAGCGACGTCTCCGGCACGCCGCGCATCCTGCCGGCGCTCCAGGTGGGCGACACCATGACGGAGCCCTCCGTGCGCCACGTGGGCCGCGGCCCGACGAGCCTCCTCGGCCGCACCGTGCGCCACTACTACGCCCGCTTCTGCGAGGGGCAGGTGGCCTTCAACTACGGGGTCAACACGGGGAACATCCAGCGCTTCTCCATGAGCTTCGTCGGCGCCCGCCGCCTGGAGGACCTCCCCTATCACACGCGCGACGCGCGGCAGCCGGTACCCGCCCTCTCCGCCTGGCGGGCGCGGCTCGCCGGCTACCGGGTGGAGCGCTTCACCCACTTCGACGCCCGCTGGGACGACCTCTTCCAAAGGACGCGCGGCGCCTACCGCCTGCTGGTGGAGCGGGATGCCCGTTACCTGGAGTGGCGCTACGCGAGCTGCCCCGGCACCGAGTACTTCCTCTGGGCCATCTTCCGCCGGAGCCGGCTGGTGGGGTGGAGCGTCTTCCGCCATCGCGGCGAGCGCGGCGAACGGCTGGCCTGGGGGGATGCCCTGTTCGATCCGCGCTTCCCGGCCGCCCTGCCGCTCCTCCTCACCCACGTGCTGGCCGCGCCGGAGCACCGGAGCGCCGAAATGGTGGAGACCTGGCTCACCCCCCGCCCCGCCTGGTGGAGCGACCGGGTCCGCGCCCTGGGCTTTGAAAACCGTCCCGAGCCGCAGGAGCTGGGCTTCGTCTTCGTCCCCTTCGAGACCGATCCGGAGGCGGACTTCCGCGCCCACCTCTACTACACGATGGGCGACAGCGATCTGTTCTGACGGCGGTCAGCCCGCAGGATCCTCCGCTACTCCCCGAACGGGGTCCAGATGTTCTTCACCTGCGCGGCCTGCGGCGGGGCACGAGTGTGAGGTAGCATCTGACGGCATGGACCTGCAGGAGGAATTCCTGGCTCTCATCGACGCGCTGAACAGGAGCGGAGTCGAGTATGGCGTCTGCGGGGGCATCGCGCTGGCCATCCATGGCTATCCGCGCTTCACGAAGGACATCGACATCCTGGTCCGTCCTGAGGATCTCGACCGGGCCTTCGCCGTCGCCGCAGAACGAGGGTTCAACATATCGGCCAGACCCCTGCGCTTCAACGCCGGAACGCCCAAGGCGCGAGAGGTCCGCCGGATCTCCAAGATCGAGGGCGAAGACGTGATGACGCTCGACCTCCTCCTCGCCAGCGGGGTTCTGCAAGAAACCTGGGACGACCGAGAGGCGTTCGAATGGCGGGAGAGGGTCGTCAAGACCGTCTCGGCGCAAGCCCTCATCAAGATGAAGAGGATCGCGGGCCGCGATCAGGATCTCCTCGACGTCAGGAGACTGGAAGGTGGAGACGATGAAAGCACAGAATGACCAACCTCCCCGCGTCGACATGTCTCCCGAAGCCATCGACCGGCGGCTGCGGGAGCTCGGTCAGCTCTATGAGCTGGGTATGTCTCTCCAGAAGGCCCGGAGGATCGGCAAGGTGGGAGAGCCCGAGAGGATCGCGAAAGAGCGCATGAAGGAGAGCCCATGAGCGAGCCCGTTCACCAGATCGACGAAGAGGTCCATGCCGGCTGCGGCTGTGGCATCGAGGACGGAACCGGCCGCAAAGCGGCTGGAGTCGAGCCGGAGATCAAGCAGAAGAACCTCCGGCGCCTGCGCCGCATCGAAGGGCAGGTGCGCGGCCTCCAGAAGATGGTCGAGGACGACCGCTACTGCGCCGACATCCTGACCCAGATCTCTTCGGTTCAGGAGGCGCTGCGGGCCGTGGGACGCGAGCTGATGCGCAATCACCTGAAGCACTGCGCGACGAAGGCCATCCGCGCCGGGGAGAGCGAGGCCGAGGGGATGTACGACGAGCTGATCGACCTGATCTACAAGCACAACCGGTAGGGTGGCAGAGGCCTGCTAACCCTCTCGGGAACACGAAGGCCGGGTTCCCGGCCTGGCGCACCGCGGCGCACATCACAAAGATCCAGGCGCACATCACATGCAACGCCAATAGCGACCCCCGCACCGGGAGGCGGGTGATGCGCACCGGGAATGTAGCAGCTCAAATCTGGAAGCTTGTGATGTGCGCCGAGATCCTTGTGATGTGCCGGAGATTCGTAGCAATGCGCGCCGGGATGCCCGTGATGTGCCCCGGGATGCGTGTGATGCGCCCGGAAAGCTTTGTGATGCGCGCGGCCTACTCCCCGAACGGGCACCAGATGTTCTTCACCTGAAGCCCCTCGCGGAGGAATTCCTCCCCCGCCCCCTGCTCCGGGTCGGCCCAGTCGCGGGCGTGGCCGTAGCTCACCCAGGTGCGCTTCAGGTTGCCGGTCGAGCCGCGCTCGACGGCGGTGCTGCCGGCGGCGCCTCCGAAGTACCAGAGGCCGTCGAGGTCGTCGTGGGCGGCGAGGACGGCGGCCAGGGGGTCGCGGGCTCCGGTGATGATGTTGATCACGCCGCCGGGGACGTCCGAGGTGTCGAAGACCTGGTAGAGATCGGTCGCCGCGAGGGGCCAGCGCTCCGAGGGGACGGCCACCACGGCGTTGCCCATGGCGATGGCGGGAGCCACCACGGAGACGAAGGCGAGGAGCGGCCAGTCGTCGGGGCAGACGAGGCCCAGGGTGCCGAGGGGCTCGTGGACGGCGAAGGTGAAGTTGCGCTGCGGCACCGCCTGCACGCGGCCGGCGTACTTGTCGGCCCAGGCGGCATAAGTGAAGAGGCGCTCGATCGTGAGGTCGACCTCGCGGTGGGCGTCGTCCTCCGCGGCGCCGGTCATCTCCGCGAGGCGGCGGGAGAATCCCTCGCGCCGGGCGGCCAGGTTCTCGGCGGTGTAGTAGAGGATCTGCGCGCGCAGATGGGCAGTCGACTTCGCCCAGCCGGGCTGCGCCTTGCGCGCGGCCTCGACGGCGTTGCGCACGTCCTTGCGGTTCCCCTCCCCCACCTCGCCGATCAGGTGGCCGGTGGGAGAGAAGATCTTGCGGGAGAGCTCGCCGTCCGGCCGGGCCTGCTTGCCACCGATGTACAGCTTGGCGGTGCGGTCGATGGACGGCAGGCCGGTCTCCGCGGCGAGCTCGTCGTCCTCCTCGGCCTGGAGCGGCGCCTCTTCGGCCACCGGCACCTCGTCGGCCTCGGCGGCGCGCGCCGGGTGGGCCGCCTCCCAGGCGGGGCGCACGTACTCGAACAGCCCTTCCTTGCCGCCTTCGCGGCCGAAACCGCTCTCGCGGTAGCCGCCGAAGCCGGCCGCGGCGTCGAACTGGTTCGTGCAGTTGATCCAGACCGTGCCGGCCTTGATCTTCGCCGCGATCTCCAGGGCCAGGTTGACGTTCTCGGTCCAGACGCTCGCCGCCAGGCCGTAGCGGGTGTTGTTCGCCAGCTCGAGGGCCTCTTCCGGCGTGCGGAAGGTCATCGCCACCAGCACCGGGCCGAAGATCTCGACCTGGGCGATGGTCGCGGCCGGGGCCACGCCGGTGAACAGGGTGGGGGGATAGAACCACCCCTCGCGCGGGCAGCTCCACGACGGCTGCCAGAGCTGCGCTCCCTCCTCCACCCCTTGCCGCACCAGCCGCTCGATCCGTTCGAGCTGCACCGGGGCGATGATCGCGCCGATGTCGATCGCCTTGTCGCGCGGATCGCCGACCCGGAGCGTCTCCATGCGGGCGCGCAGCTTGGCGTAGAGCGCCTCGGCGACCCCCTCGTGGACCAGCAGGCGCGAGCCGGCGCAGCAGACCTCCCCCTGGTTGAACCAGATGGCGTCGACCACCCCCTCGACGGTGCCGTCGAGGTCCGCGTCGTCGAAGACGACGAACGGCGACTTGCCGCCCAGCTCCAGGGAGAGGCGCTTGCCCGTCCCCGCGGTCGCTTCACGGATCAGCCGGCCCACCTCGGTCGAGCCGGTGAAGGCGATCTTGTCCACGCCGGGATGGCGGACCAGCAGCTCGCCGGTGCGGCCGTCCCCCTGGACGATGTTGACCACGCCGCGCGGCAGGCCGGCGTCGCGGCAGATTTCCGCGAAGGCGGCGGCGGTGAGCGGCGTGAATTCGGCCGGCTTCAGCACGACCGTGTTCCCCATCGCCAGGGCCGGCGCGATCTTCCAGGCGAGCATGAGGAGGGGGAAGTTCCACGGGATGATCTGCCCGGCGACGCCCACCGGCACGTAGCCGGGCAGCTCGCGCTCCATGAGCTGCGCCCAGCCGGCGTGGTGGTAGAAGTGGCGGGCGACCAGCGGCACGTCGAGATCGCGCGTCTCGCGGATCGGCTTGCCGTTGTCCATCGTCTCCAGGACGGCGAGGAGGCGCGCGTTCTTCTGCACGTGGCGGGCGAGCGCGTAGAGATGCCGCGCCCGGCCATGGCCGCCCAGCGCCCACCAGCCCGGCTGCGCCGCGCGCGCCGCCGCCACCGCGGCGTCGACCTCGGCGGCTCCCCCCTGGGCCACGCGGGCTAGCGGCTTGCCGTTGGCGGGGCTCAGGGTGTCGAAGTACTCGTCCACGGCCGGCCGGCGGAAGGCGCCGTCGATGAACGGCAGGATCTCGCGGTCGCGGGCCTCCAGCCAGGCGACGGCGGGATCGGCGCTCTCCGGCGCCGGGCCATACTCCATGGTCTCGAAGATCTCGGCGACGCTCATGTAAAGACCTCCTCAGGCGAGCGGGTGGCGGAAGGAGGCCGAGTAGCGGCCGGTGACGTGGTGCTCGAGCTGGCGTTCGATGTCGCCCAGGAGGCTCGAGGCGCCGAGCCGGAAGAGGTCGCGGCGCATCCAGTCGAGCCCCAGCTCCTCTTTCATCAGCGCCAGCCAGTCGGCGGACTGCTTGGCGGTCGAGATGCCGCCGGCCGGTTTGAAGCCGGCCCGGAAGCCGGTGCGCTCGCGGTAGTCGCGGATCGCCCGCACCATGACCAGCGAGACCGGCAGGGTGGCGTTCGCCTTCTCCTTGCCGGTCGAGGTCTTGATGAAGTCGGCGCCGGCCATGAGGGCAACGCGGCTCGCCCGCGCCACGTTGCGGAGCGTGCCGAGCTCGCCGGTCGCGAGGATCGCCTTCAGGTGGGCCGGACCGCACGCCTCGCGGAATGCCCGGACCTCGTCGTAGAGCGCCGGCCAGTCGCCGGTCAGCACATGGGCGCGGCTGATCACGATGTCGATCTCTTCCGCCCCGGCGGCGACCGACTCGCGGATCTCGGCGAGGCGGAGCGAAAACGGGTTCTGCCCGGCGGGAAAGCCGGCGGAGACCGCGCAGACCGGGATGCCCGAGCCCGCCAGCGCCTCGCGGGCCGGCGCGATGAGCTGGTGGTAGACGCAGACCGAGGCCACCCGGACGTCCAGATGCTCCACGCCCAGGGCCTCCAGGAGGTCCTGGCGGATCGGGCGGCGCGCCTTGGCGCACAGCCGCTGCACCCGCCCGGGGGTGTCGTCTCCCTGGAGGGTCGTCAGGTCCATGCAGGTGACGGCGCGCAGGTACCAGGCGGCCTGCCACTCCTTCTTGACCGTCCGCCGCTTGGGGAGGGTCGCGGCCCGGCGCTCGACCGCGCTGGTGTTGACCCGCACGTCGCGCACCCACTCCAGGTCGAGAGGGGTGCCCGGGTTGCGCTCCGGGTGCGGCTCCGCCCGGCGGGTGGCGCGGGCGGCGGGGTGGCGGAGGTCTTGAACGGCCATGGCTGGAGGAGCTTAGCACTGCCGCGCTACGGCCCGCTCCAGCGCACCCGGCCCAGCTCCACCCCGGTGTAGTAGTGGGTGAGGATGTCCTTATAGGTATGGCCGCGCTGCGCCATCCCGTAGGCCCCGATCTGGCACATGCCGACGCCGTGGCCGAAGCCGCGGCCGGTGAACAGCCAGCCGGCTTCCTGATTCCTGGGGGCGAGGCGCTTGGCGGTGAACAGGGTGTCGGGGACGTCGAGCGTCCAGCGGATCGCCAGCCCCTCCACCTCGACCTGCTGGCCGCCATCGCCCAGGATGCGGATCTTCCCCACCCGGCCGGAGCCGCCGCGCGCGAGGATCTCCAGGCCGGTGAAACCGACGCCCGGGAAGCGCTGGTTCACCTGGCGGGCGAGCTGCGAGTCGCTGCGGAAGCGGCTCCACGAGCTGTAGGGGCTGCTGCGGTCGAACGCGACGCCGTCCAGGTCCACCTCCTGGAGGGCGGCGAGCATCCGGTCCCCCTGCCAGAAGAGGGCCACGTCGTCGCCCGTCACCAGGGCGAGGCTCGCGCTCGCCAGGTTCTCGCCGCGCCGCCGGAAGGTGGCGAGGCCGCCCGGCACCTCGTAGGTCTTCTCTTCCTTGCCGGAGCGGACCGAGAGCCGGCCCTCGTCCAGGGAGAGGAAGGTGGCGTCCTCGCGGCGGACGACACGCAGCATCTCGGCGAGCGCCAGGAGCAGGCTCTCCACCTCTCCCTCGGCGAGCGGCTTGTCGAGCGGACCGGTCATCAGGCCGCTCTTCATCAGATAGGCCGCGCGCCGCAGGTCCTCCTCGGTCCAACCCTTGGGCGGATCGTGCAGCAGGTACTGGACGTCCTCGGGCGCCAGGAACAGCCGGGCGTCGAGCAGCAGGTCGAACGCATAGGCGACGTAGCGCTGCACCTCGCGCCGGTCGAGCGAGGCGAGCCGGTCGTGCGGCACGGGCAGGCCGGCGAGGAGCGCCAGGTGCTCGAGGCGGGCGGCGAGCGCCGCGGCCGGATCGGTGCCGGGCGCCGGCGGCAGGAGGGCGCGGGTCAGCCCGGCGGGGAAGGCGACGCCGGTCCCCAGGCCCCCTTCGATCCGCGCGAACCCGGACTCCATGCAGGGGACCCCCTTGAGATAGGGCTCCTGGTTGAGCGGGAAGATCACCGGCGCGTCCTCGGTGTGGCCGCCGCAGGTCGAGCTGTAGAGCGTGTCCGCCAGACGGCCTCCATAGAGGAGGACCTGGCCGGCGGTCTCCGCGATGGCGCGGTCGGAGAGCGGGTGCTCCACCTCCATCCCCTTGTACACCTGGCAGCGCGGCGTGGCGCAGATGTCGTACCCCTCGGCGGAGAACTCGCCGAGGTTGCGCAGCGTGTAGGTGCGGGCGGCGACCGCCTGCGCCTTGAGCGCCTCCACCTGGTTGTACTGGATGGGCCCCATCTCGCTCGGCACCACGCCGCGCAGGTACTCCTCCACCGGCAGCTCGTTGATCAGGTTGAGCAGGCCGCGGTCGTTGACGTAGACGAGGATCCGCCCGCGCCAGCGCTTCCCCTGCACCCGCACGCCGGCACCCCCGTCCGGGGCCACCGAGAGCCACCGCCCCGGGTAGACCGCGGCGTGGGCACCCTGGGTGACGCGGAGCGCCGGCGCGGTCACCGCGCCCCCCTCGTTGGTCACGAACGAGTCGGTGACCCCGAGCGCGCCGAGGCGCCGCCGGTCGATCTCGGCGGCCTCGCGCGTGGGGTAGTGGCCGATGCGCACCCGGTAGAGGTCGATGCCGGCGTCGAAATGCGCCTCGCCCGGCTGGCCGGTCTCGCGGGCCAGGCGTTCCGCCAGCTCCGCCGCCTGCCGCTCGTCGCGTAGCGCCGCGGCCTGGATGGTGAAGTACCCCTGCTCGGTCCCGGCCGCGGCGGGCTCCACCTTGAAGCTCGCGACCACCTCCAGCGCTCCCGCCGTCGAGGCCACCTGCAAAGCCTCCTCACAGCAGGGGAAGGTGAGGCTCCCCAGGTCCGTGGCGAGGCCGACCTTGAGCAGGAGAGGCGCCGGCGGGCCGAGCGGCACCACCTCGGCCGGCGCGAGCTCCGGCTGCGGCTCGGCCGGCGGTGCCGGCTCCTCCACCGGCGGTGCAGGAGGCGGGGGGGAGGGGACCGGACGGGGTGCCGGCGCGGTGCGGCAGGCCGACACGGCCGCCAGCAGGAGCAGGACCAGGACGGGATACGGCTTCGTCTTCACGCGGTCGAGGTCTCCGGGAGCGGCTGGATTCTCAGGTGGACGTCAACGCAGGCGGGAACCGTGGATCTTGTTCTCCCGCCGGAAGTCCTCCAGCGAGGTCATGAGGACCGGCTGCGCCATTTCATACAGGCGGCTGACCAGCATGGCCGGGAGGCGGGAGGTGAGGAGCTCGCCGGCCATCACGGTCTCCGGCGCGTCGGCCCCGCGGTCGAGCCCGCGGTCGGAGCTGGCCGTGGCCAGATGCGGGAAGGCCGGCTTGGCGCCCTTTCTCGTCTTGGGCGTCTCTTCGAGCAGGTAGTTGGTGGTGAAGAGCGTCGGAAGCTGCCGGGTGTAGCGGTGGTTGATGATCAGATAGAGGACGTCGCGCACCCAGGGGGTCATCTGCTGCGCGCCGAGCTCGTCGAGAACCAGCAGCTCCGCCCCCATCAGCGGATCGAGGATCTCCCGCTTCGACTCCGGCGAGCCGGGATCGAACGTCGCCTGGATCTGGTGGATCAGCGAGGTGAACTCGGCGAACCGGCCATGCACCCGCAACCGCTCGATCAGGTCGACCAGGACGCCCACCGCGAGATGCGTCTTGCCGGCTCCGGGCGGTCCGACGAACAGGAGGCCCGACTGGCGGAATCCTCCCTCCTGGAGGAACCCTTCCACGTAGTGCTCGGCGAGCCGGCGCGCCCCTTGGAGCTGGCTCCGTTCGGCCGGCACCGGGCTCGACGTCTGGAAGTTGGAGATCCGGCAGTGGCGGTAGCGCGGCGGGATGCCCGCGGCGTCGATCAGCCGCCGCACCCGGTCCTGCTCCCGGCACGAACAGGGGCGCGCGGCACCCGCCCCGGCGTCCGGCTCGAGGACCCAACCCCGCCCACCACACAGGGGGCACGGCTCGTCGCGGGTCTCAGGCAGCATTGTGAGGAAATCGTAGCATGGGCTCCGCTACAATCCGCCTCCCATGAGCTGTTGCCGTACCCTCCGCCGTTCCTTCCTCGGGTGTCTTCTTCTCGCTCTTGTCCTTTCCGGCTGCCGGGACAAGCCGGTGCCGGAGGCGGCGCGCCCGCGCCTCGCCGGCGCGGCCCGGGGGTGGAACGTCGTCATCCTCTCGATCGACACCCTGCGGGCCGACCGGCTCGGCGCCTACGGCTACGAGGAGCGGCCGAACAGCCCGCACCTCGACGCCCAGCTCGCCGCCGGCCTCACCTTCGAGGACGCCATGGCACCGCGCGCCGCCACCTGGCCGTCGCTCGCCTCGCTCCTCTCCGGCCTCTACCCGAGCGGCCATGGTGTCCAGGAGAACGGCTACGGCTTTCCCGACGACCTGCCCACCCTCCCCAAGGCCCTGCACGGCGCCGGCTACCGCACCGGCGCCTTCCTGAGCAACATGTGCAAGGCGAACCACCAGGGGTGGGACGGGTTCGGCTGCACCGGCGGCCAGGACGGCAAGACGGTCCGGAATGCCCTCGGCTGGGCGCGCTCCCTGCCGGCCGACGGCAAGCCCTTCTTCCTCTGGGTCCACCTGTTCGGCGCCCACAACCCCTACTACAACGGCGGCGACGCCGCCGGCACCGAGCTCGACCCGGGCTACCAGGGACCGATCGGGCCGCGCAAACGGCTGCTCGACCGGATCATGACCGAGAAGATCCCCCTCGGCCCCCGCGACCTGCGGCACCTGAACGCCCTGTACGACGCGGCGGTGATGGGGGCGGACGGTCTCTCCGGCGACTTCCTCGACGGGCTGCGGGCCGCCGGCCGGCTCGACAAGACCCTCGTGGTGGTCACCGCCGACCACGGCGAGGAGCTCTACGAGCACAACGGCTACCTCTACCACTCCTGCTCCGTCTACCAGTCGACCCTGCACGTCCCGCTGGGGATCTCCGCCCCGGGGCTGATCACGCCGGGTGCGCGGGTGCCGCAGAGCGTCGAGCTGATCGACGTCGCCCCCACCCTCCTCGCCCTCCTCGGCCTCCCCGCCCTGCCGGAAGCCCACGGCAAGTCGCTGGTCCCCTACCTGGAGCGCCCCGGCGAAGGGGGCCGCGGCCGGCCGGCCTTCTCCGAGTACGGTGACAGCCGCCTGCGCACCGTCCTCGACCAGGACTGGAAGCTGGTCTTCAACCCGGACGGGCTGGTCCCCGTCTGCATCCCCGACGCCCCGCCGGGCCACTACCCCATCGGCCGCCTCGAGCTCTACGACCTGGCCAAGGACCCGCGCGAAGCCCACAACCTCGCCGCGACCGAGAAGGCCAGAGCCGCCGAGCTGATCCGCCTGATCGACCAGCGCTTCTCCGGCCTGCGCCGCCGCGGCGGTCCCCAGGTGATCTCCGAGGAGCTGCGGCAGGAGCT
>Ga0209682_10000023_pt1 | contig 47803 bp, 41 predicted proteins | sample DOMMetBare2Fresh_2_FD_187471 | JGI IMG/M metagenome (GOLD analysis project Ga0209682, IMG submission 187471) | Wetland sediment microbial communities from St. Louis River estuary, USA, under dissolved organic matter induced mercury methylation -... | ecosystem: Environmental > Aquatic >... | reverse complement strand
CCGCCGATCCGCGTGCCGGTTCCGAGCTGCTCGCGCACTTTGTCCGCAACCAGGCGAGCGACCGGAAGATCGGGTAAAGGCAGCACTTCGTCGGTGGCCTCGAGCGGCACCACGCGAATTCCGACGTTCTCTGCCAGTTCGGCCAGCAGCTGGCGGCGTTCGGCCGGGTCGGAGTAGAGCAGCGCCGCGCGCGTGATATTGACGATCGACACCACCTGCTGGGCGATCTGCTGCGCACGCGGCTCGCGCTCGAAGACGCGAAAGCTCTGCAGCCAGGCCAGCAGGCTGGCGACGATCAGCAGCAGGATGAGCAGAAACGTGCGCCAGAACAGACTGGGCGAGCGCAGCTTCAACTTAGGACTGTCCGTCCGGGATGAATACGTAGCCCAGGCCCCACACCGTCTGGATGTACTTGGGCTTGGACGGATCGGGTTCGATCATCTTCCGCAGGCGGGAAATCTGCACGTCGAGCGAACGATCGAACGCCTCGTACTCGCGCCCGCGCGCCATTTCCATCAGTTTCTCGCGTGACAGCGGCGTGCGCGGAAAACGCGCAAAGACCTTGAGCACCGCGAACTCGCCAGTGGTCAGTGGCATCGGTTCGCCGTTCTTCGTCAGCGTCCGCGTGGCCAGGTCGAGGACGAACTCCCCGAACTCGACCGTCTTCGGCTCCTGCGACGGCGCGCCGGGCGCCTCGTCCGTGCCTTTGCGGCGCAGAACTGCGTTGATGCGCGCCAGCAACTCGCGCGGGTTGAACGGCTTGGGCAGGTAATCGTCGGCGCCCATCTCGAGGCCCACGATACGGTCGACATCCTCGCCCTTCGCTGTGAGCATGATGATCGGCGTGGTTTCGTTGGCACCGCGCAGCCGGCGCAGGATCGACAGGCCATCCTCGCCGGGCAGCATCAGGTCGAGGATCAGTACGTCGAAGCGCTCGCGCAGCCACAGCTTGTTCATGGCCTGGCCGCTTTCCGCCGTGTACACGGTGAATCCGTTGTCGGTCAGATACCGGCGCAGCAAGTCGCGCAGCCGGGGATCATCGTCGACGACAAGAACTTTCGAAGGACCGGAGCGGTGCATGTTGAGAATCCAGGTTCAGCCGGTTGCGATGCTAAGGAGCGACAACGGGGACTGGCTTGCGACCCACAAAGTGTTACAGAATTTACCGCGACTGCGGCCGGATTTCGTCCCGGATTGAAGCCGTCCCGGCGTTGAGCGCCTAACATTCGCACCATGCCTGGATTCAAAATGCGCTTTCGCGCCGTCGTCGCCGCCATCCTGCTGCTGTCGGCAGCGGGCGGTCTGCACGCGCAAACCGCACGCGACGAAGCATGGCGCAACATGACGCCAGACCAGCGCGAGAACCTGTGGCAATCGATGTCGCCGCAGCAGCGCTCCGATTTCTGGCGTCGGCTGACACCGGAACAGCGCCAGTCGATCCGTCAGCAGATGTCTCCTGAGCAGCGGGATGCCATGCGCCAGCGGATGATGGATGAACGCCAACGGCGCATGCAGCCGCAGCCCGCTGGGCCAGCACCCGAAGCGGCCGCTCCGGTGATGCCAGGGACGGCGCTTGCGCCAGGCATGGGCCCGGGTCCGCGCCGACTGTCGCCCGAGGAACGCCAGAAACTGCGCGAGCAGGTACAGGAATCGACGCGCGATCTGCGCGAATCGCCACGTCCGCGCGCGTGGATGGAGCGCCGCCGGAACCGCGAGCGCTGATCCGTCGCTGAACGGTTAGCATCGTCCCGACCTGGAACCTGCGCTTTCAGTCTGACCGGCTCAATGCCGTACGGGTTCGAGACCGACGCCGGCCTGCGTGCCATCGTCGATTGCTCCGGCGCTCGATCGGCGATGGCAGCAGGCTTGCCGGTTCTCGATGCGTGAGCAATGTTCGACTGCGACTTCGAGACGGCGGGCCTCACGCGCGGCTCAAGGCTGCAGGCGGACCACACCGCTAGAATCTTCTTGCAGTTGCGCATTGATGCGCGACGCAATGTGCGTGACGCAACCCTTGCTTCCGACAATTCTGGCGATCGATACTGCGGCCGATGTCTGTTCGGTCGCGCTGCTGCGTGCGGGCGAAATCACCGAGCGATCCGAGCGCGTCGGTCACCGGCATTCGGAGCGCGTGCTGCCGATGGTGGAGGCGATGCTTGCCGACGCGGAGATCGAGCTGGCAGACTGCGACGCGCTGGCTTTTGGCGCGGGACCGGGAGCGTTCACGGGTCTGCGGATCGCGTGCGGCATCGTCCAGGGCCTGGCCTACGGAGCGGGAAAGCCGGTCATCGCGGTCGGTAATCTCGAGGCGCTGGCCGCGGCAGCGCTGCGGCAATACCCGAAGGCGGGCCGATTGCTGTGCGCCAACGACGCGCGGATGCGCGAAGCCTATTGCGCTGTCTATGACCGGGAAGGCGACCGGCCAGTCGAGCGCGCTGCGCCTGCGCTGGTGGCGGCCGCGGATCTCGCGGCGCTGGTCGAGCACTGGGCACCCGATCTGGTTGTCGGAGACGTAGCGACGGCTTTCGCAGATGCGTTGGCGGCCGTCGACTCCACGCGGCTTATTTCGATGTGTGCCGGCGCGGCCGCAATTGCTGCCTGTGCCCTGCCGCGCTGGAAGTCTGAGGAGTGCATGGCCCCGGCGCTGGCCGCGCCCCTGTATGTGCGTGATCATGTGGCATCGACGATCGAGGAGCGCCGCGCGGTGCGCGGGCAAACGCGATGAGCGCCGTCATTCGTCCGGCTGAAGACCGGTTTGCACCGATGCGTGCGGACGAGATCGACGAGATCGTCACGATCGAAAACGACCTGTATCCGTTTCCGTGGACGCGCGGGAATTTCCGCGACTCGCTCAGCGCCGGCTACAGTGCATGGACATTGCGCGCTGCCCGCGGCGAGCTGATTGCTTACGCGGTGGTGATGATCGCGCTCGACGAGGCGCATCTGCTCAATCTGTCAGTCGCGCGCAGCTTTCAGCGCTGCGGCCAGGGCTGGCGGATGCTGGATTTGATGGCGGCGAACGCTCGCGATCACGGCGCGCGCTCGATGCTGCTGGAAGTGCGGCCGAGCAATGTCACGGGGCAGCGACTGTATGCCGGCTATGGCTTCGAACAGATTGGCCGGCGCCGCGATTACTACCCTGCGGTCGGAGGGCGCGAGGACGCTGTCGTGATGCGCATCGCGCTATGAAAACCTCTTCATGACGCTTGATCCGCGCCGCGCGCGTCGATGGGACGCGATGAATCTCGGGCCACGATGGCTTTCGCATGGTTTGCCTGCCGCGGCGGAGCCCTCGGTCGGCGCCGTGACCGGCCTGCCGTTGCTGTCCGAATCCTCGGCGGACGCACGGGTCGATTCGATTCGACGCATGGACTGGGATTCGCTCGAGCGGGCCGTTACCGGTTGCACGGCGTGTGCCCTGTGCCAGTCGCGCAAGCAGACGGTCTTTGGAGTCGGCAACAGGCATGCGCACTGGATGCTTGTTGGTGAAGCACCGGGCGCCGAGGAGGACGCGAAGGGCGAGCCCTTCGTCGGACAGGCGGGACGCCTGCTCGACAACATGCTGGCGGCCGCCGGACTGTCGCGCACCGGCGTCGATTCGCATGCGGTCTACATCGCCAATGTGCTCAAGTGCCGACCACCCGGCAACCGCAATCCTGAGCTGGGCGAGGTGGCGCTGTGCGAGCCGTTCCTGCTGCGGCAGGTGGCGCTGATCCAGCCGAAACTCATCGTCGTGATGGGTCGCTTCGCGGCGCAGTCTCTGCTGGGCACCGAAGCGACGATCGCCAGTCTGCGTGGGCACGTGCATTCGATACGAGTCGACGATCGTGCGATTCCGGTGGTGGTCACCTACCACCCGGCGTATCTGCTGCGCAACCTTGCCGACAAATCGAAATCCTGGGCCGATCTATGCCTGGCGCAGGAGGTTTACGCGCGGGCGGGCTAATGCCCGCGCCGGGCCTCGCCGATCAGCGAAACTGAGTCGAACTGGCGCTGGTTGTAATGGTGACGCAGCAGGATCAGTGTCATCACCACCGCGACAAAGAAACCAAACATCACGATGATCGTTTCGACGCGCAGATCGAGCCAGACCAGCGTTGCGTAGATGCCAAGCATCACGAGTATGTTCAGATTCTCGTTGAAGTTCTGCACCGCGATCGAATGACCTGCTGACAGCAGCACGTGACCGCGGTGCTGGAGCAGCGCATTCATCGGCACCACGAAATAGCCAGCCAGCGCGCCAACAACGATCATCAGGGCCGAAGCCACCATGACCGCCGGGCTCAACTGCAGCACGCCGAATGACATGCCGCCGCCGCGCAGCGGTGCGAAGTCAATCAGCGCCATCGCGATCACGACCATGCCCATGGCAATCCCGACCGGCAGCACAGACAGCGATCGCTTCAGGGTGACGCGTGCGGCCGCCCATACCGAACCGATGGCAATGCCGACCGCAACCACCGCCTGCATGATGGCTCCCTGGGACAGCGACAGGCCGAGCACCTGTTCGCACCATTTGAGGATGATGAACTGCAGGGTCGCGCCGGCGCCCCAGAAGAGCGTCGTCACGGCAAGCGAGATCTGGCCCAGCTTGTCTCGCCACAGGGTGGCTACGCAATGGCCGAAATCGAGGATCAGCCGCCATGGCGAACGCTCCTGCCTTGGGTAGCGCGCGCCGGTGTCCGGAATGCGGGTGTTGATGTAGGCGGCGGTCGCATACATCAGCACGATCACGCCAATCGCGGCTTCACCCGCCTGGTCGATATCGAAATCGAGCATCGGAACATCAAGCGCGATCAGCGATGCCGCGATCCGCGGTGACACCAGCACGCCTCCGACGACAAATCCAAGAATGATCGAACCCACGGTCAGCCCCTCGATCCAGCCGTTGGCGATCACCAGCTTTTCCGGTGGCAGCAGCTCGGTCAGGATGCCGTACTTCGCCGGCGAGTATGCGGCCGCACCCAGGCCGACCACCGCGTAGGCTGCCAGCGGGTGCACGCCGAACAGCATCGAGAGGCAGCCGACAATCTTGATGCCGTTGGTGATCAGCATCACGCGTCCCTTTGGCATCGAATCGGCAAATGCGCCGACGAAAGCAGCCAGCATCACGTACGACACGAAGAAGAACAGCTTCAGCATCGGCGTCATCCACTCCGGCGCGCTGATGTCGCGCAACAGGGCGATGGCGGCGATCAGCAGCGCGTTGTCGGCCAGCGATGAGAAGAACTGCGCGGCCATGATGACGTAAAAGCCGCGCTTCATTTCAGAAGAGGGTGACGCTTGATGGGCAAGATCGGTTCGGCCTGAGGGAGCGCGGGCGTTATATCACGCAGCCGCTTGTTTACCTTCGACACGGTGCAGCACGGGTCGTTATGCTTGTTGCCATGCCGCGACCAATCCGAGCCACCATCGACCTCGCCGCGCTGCGCCATAACCTCGAGCGCGCCCGCTCGCTCGCCAGCGATCGAAAGGTCTGGGCGGTGATCAAGGCCAACGCCTATGGCCATGGCATTGAGCGCGCGGTGCGTGCGTTTGCCGCCGCGGACGGGCTCGCGTTGCTGGATCTTGACGAGGCGCAGCGCGCGCGCGACGCGGGTTGGCACAAGCCGATCCTGCTGCTCGAAGGGTTCTTCGAACCGCGCGACCTTGACGTTGTCGAGGCCCTGAGCCTGACGAGTGTCGTGCACCAGGCCGAACAGGTCGACATGCTGGCTTCGCATCGGCCCGGTCGCCCGCTCGACGTGTACGTCAAGCTCAACACCGGCATGAACCGACTCGGCTTCGGTGCGGATGCGATGCAAATTGTTGGTCAGTTGCAATCACTGCCGCACGTGCAGGTTGCGTCCTTGATGATGCACTTTGCCAACGCCGATCGTCCGGGGACGGGTCCCGCGGACGTGGCGGAACAGGGGAGCGCCTTTGCCGCCGCCACGCGTGGCTGGCGCGGCGCTGTGTGTCTGGCCAACTCGGCGGCACTCTTTCTTCGCTCCGATGTGCGCGGCGACGAGGTACGACCCGGCATCGCGCTGTACGGCGCGACCCCCCAGGTTGGATTGCCCGCGGCGCGGCTCGGACTGCGACCAGCAATGATTCTTCGATCGCGCATTCTGGCCACGCAAAGGCTGCGCGCGGGTGATGCAGTCGGCTACGGCAGCCGCTGGATTGCAAAGCGCGATGCGCGCATCGGCATCGTCGCCGCAGGGTATGCGGACGGCTATCCGCGCGTTGCGCCGGACGGCACCCCGGTGTGGGCTGCCGGGTCGCGCGTCCCGCTGATCGGGCGCGTGTCGATGGACATGATCACGGTCGACCTCACCGACGCGCCGCAGGCCGATGCCGGTGCAGAGGTCGAGCTGTGGGGCCAGCACGTGCCGATCGATGAGGTCGCCGAACGGGCTGGCACCGTCGGCTATGAACTGATGTGCGCGCTGGCGCGTCGGGTGCCGGTGGACGAGACCGTTTGACGCGACGTGGCGAAGATAAAGACCCAGTTTGTCTGCAGCGAGTGCGGCGGCGCAAGTCCGCGCTGGCAGGGGCAGTGCCCGCAATGCAACGCCTGGAACACGCTCGCCGAGGCGCGAGTCGAGGCGACGACCAATCGCCGCTACGCATCGCTGGTGCCCGCCGCGTCCGTTCAGACTCTGAGCGAGATCGAGGCGCGCGACGTGCCGCGCGTCTCGACGGGAATCGAGGAATTCGACCGTGTCCTGGGCGGTGGACTGGTCGAAGGCGGCGTCGTGTTGATCGGCGGTGATCCGGGAATCGGCAAATCAACGCTGCTGCTGCAGGCGCTTGCGGCGATGTCGGCGCAGCAGCGCGTGCTGTACATCAGCGGCGAGGAATCCGCCGGCCAGATCGCGCTGCGTGCGCGCCGGTTGGGTGTCGAAGGGAGAGAGGTTCGCTTCATGGCCGAGATCGACCTCGAGCGGATTCTGGCCACGCTCGCGTCCGACAAACCGCAACTGGCGGTGATCGACTCGATTCAGACCCTGTATTGGAGCGAACTGCAGTCTGCGCCGGGATCGGTGGCGCAGGTGCGCGAATGCGCGGCGCAGCTGACGCGGGTGGCCAAGCAAAGCGGTATCAGCCTGGTGCTGGTCGGGCACGTGACGAAGGAGGGCGCGCTTGCCGGACCGCGCGTGCTGGAGCACATGGTCGACACGGTGCTGTACTTCGAAGGCGACACACATTCATCGTTCCGGCTGGTCCGCGCGTTCAAGAATCGTTTCGGCGCCGTCAACGAACTCGGCGTGTTCGCAATGACCGACCGTGGGCTGCGCGGTGTTTCGAATCCGTCGGCGCTGTTCCTTTCACAGCACGGTGAGGACGGCAAGGGTGGCACGGTGCCCGGCTCGTGTGTGCTTGTCACGCAGGAAGGGACGCGACCGTTGCTGGTGGAAGTCCAGGCGCTGGTGGACACTGCGCATGTGCCAAATCCGCGGCGCCTTTCTGTCGGGCTTGAGCCGCAACGGCTCGCGATGTTGCTTGCGGTTCTGCACCGGCACGCAGGTGTTGCGACGTTCGACCAGGACGTATTCGTCAACGCGGTCGGCGGCGTACGTATCCAGGAGCCGGCTGCCGATCTGGCGGTGCTGCTGTCGATCGTGTCGTCGATCCGCAATCGCGCGCTGCCGCGCGGATTGGTGGCATTCGGCGAGGTGGGACTGGCTGGCGAAATACGCCCGGCGCCGCGCGGGCAGGAGCGCTTGCGTGAAGCTGCCAAGCTGGGCTTTTCGCTTGCGCTGATACCTAAGGCGAACGCGCCGAAGCAGAAGATCGAAGGACTGGAAATCGTCGCCGTCGATCGGCTTGACCAGGCGCTGGACCGAGTCAAACGCTAAGCGCTGCGCGAGCCGCCTCGATGCCGGCGCGCACCGATCCCTCGATCGTGGACGGGTACGGACTGTCGGCCGCATCACCGGCGAGAAACAGACCCGTGGCCGGCAATTCGGCGGCCGGCCTTCGCAGCCCCGGACACGGCCTGATCGTCGCGCGCTTTTCGACCAGCAGGTAACTGGCGATCGGCATGGGCAGGGCAAAGTCGTCGGCCATCTGGCACACGACAGCGGACAGCAGTTCATCACGACTGATTTCCAGGTGTGGACCGCTGCCACTGATGACGACAGCCATCACGCCAGCGCAAGCGCGATCCAACGCGCCGCGGTTGAACACCCATTGGCCATAGCGCTGCCGGGACGGATCATCGTTCAGCACGAAGACTGGCGCTGGCAGGCGCGCGTCCGGCGGATAACGCAGATAGACCGTGGCGATCGGCACGCTTTCAATCGCTCCGAGTTGTTCGCAGATCGGGGCGAGCGCAGGCACGGCGGTGCTTTCGAGCAACGCGGACGCGGGAGCGGGCGGTAACGCCACGACAACGGCGTCCGCGTCGACCTTGCGGTCGCGCAACGTCAATGTCCATCCGCCGTGATCGCGCGAACGCAGAACGGTCGCGGCATGGCGCAGCAGGACTTCTGCCCCCGCGCGTTGAAGTCTCCCGAGCGCCGCCGCTGGAAACAGCGCCGACAGGTTGCAACGTGGTATCAGCATTTGAGAGTCAGCGGCAGTGGCCCCGAGCGATTCCTTCAGCACGTTGAGAAAGATCTGTGCCGAGGCTTCCCTCAACGGCACGTTGAGCGCCGCCAGGCACAGCGGATTCCATATCAGGCGCTGTACCTCAGGTGTGGCAAAACGGAACAGCTCATCTGCGGCGACGTCCGCTGCAACCATCCAGCCGCGGCGTTTCGACGCGATCAGGTCGCGCACGATTGAAGCTCGATCTGCAAGTGAAAATCCGCGCGCCGTCAGCAGCGCGGCGGCGAGGTGCCAGGGCGCGGGCCATCGACCTGCCCTGAGCGAATGACAGTCCGGGTAACGCAGTTCGAACGGAATGCGCAGCAGCAGCTGATCGGCGTCCAGTCCCACGCGTGCGATCAGTCGCAGCGTTTCGGAGTAGGCGCCGAGCAGCAGATGCTGTCCGTTGTCCAGCGCGTACGTCGCATCACCTAATTCGACATCGACGCGGCGCGCGCGACCACCGGGCTGCGGCGCAGCGTCGATCAATGTGACCTGCGCACCGCCGTCCTGCAAGGTGAGCGAACATGCCAGCCCGGACCAGCCGGCGCCGACGACCGCGACGCGCCGGTTCATTGCGTGGGGAATACCCACGTGCGCCAGGCGATCCACAGTTTTCGCAGGGGAGTCAGCGACACGCGCTGGTGCAAAACCGGGAAGCCATCGCGTTCCAGTTCGTCGAGCAGCGCGATGTAGATCGCGGCCATGATCAATCCCGGCCGCTGCGCGCTTCGGTCCGCCGCAGGCAGTGCGTCCAGAGCTTCGCGATAGATCGCACGCGCGCGCTGCGCCTGGAACTTCATCAACGGCAAATAGCCGTCGGCGTAGCGGGCGTTCAGCAGGTCGGCGGCTTTGACGCCAAACCGCTGCAATTCATCAACCGGGATGTAGATGCGACCGCGGCGCGCGTCTTCGCCCACGTCACGCACGATGTTGATGAGCTGCAACGCCAACCCAAGCTTGCGCGCGTATTCCACAGTGCGTGCGTCCGTCGCGCCGAAAATGCCCGCCGACAACTCGCCAACCACGCCGGCAACAAGGTGGCAGTAGCGTGCCAGTGCGGTGAAGTCGAGGTAACGCGTCTGTGTCAGATCCATCCGCATGCCATCGAGCACCTGCAGAAGCTGCTCACGCCGGATGCCAAAGCTGTCGACGTGCGGCGCCAATGCGCGCGTCACCGGATGTTGCGGGTCGCGGGCGAAAAGACGCTCGATCTCGCTGCTCCACCAGCCGAGCTTGGCCTGCGCGACCGAGGGATCGGACGCCTCGTCGACCGCATCGTCGATTTCGCGGCAGTACGCGTACAGCGCGGTGATGGCGCGCCGGCGCGCGGCCGGCAGGAACAGAAAGCTGTAATAGAAGCTCGACCCGCTCTGGGTGGCCTTGTCCTGGCAGTATTCGTCGGGAGTCATCTTCTACATTGGCAGTGCGCGAGCGCCAATGACCAGCCAGTCGATCGTCCGCAGTCTGGGGCGCTGCGTGAAGACGTCGCCGTTCGCAGCGTCGATTCGTTCAAGGATTCGTCGCCCGCCCTGGATGACAAGGCGTAATTCAAAGCCAATCCGCCCGCCGAGGGTGCGCGCCAGCGGGACGCCTGAAGATAGCATTGCGCCGGCGTGCGCCGTCAATGCGCGCATGAGTTCGGACCAGCGCGCGTCGATACGGCGCGCTGCGATGCTGTCCGCATTCACCCCGAAGCGCTGCAGTTCCGACCGTGGGATGTAAATGCGACCTTTGGCGTGATCGATGGAAACGTCCTGCCAGAAGTTCGTGAGTTGCAGCGCGGTGCAGATGGCGTCTGACTGTGCGCAGTTCTGCGGTTCGGCGCGCCGGTAAAGCGTCAGCAGCAGTCGACCGATCGGATTGGCAGAGCGACGGCAATAGTCGAGCAGCGCATCGAAGGACGCATAGGAACGTACGGTCACGTCCTGCGTGAATGCGGACAGCAGGTCATGAAAAGGCTGCAAAGGCAGCACGTGTGAACGAATCGTGGCGGCGAGATCGGGCCAGTCGTTTGGCCTGCCGGCATCGATCGCGTCAAGCTGGCGAGACAACGCGGTGAGCTGTTCGATCCGCTGCGCCTCGGAGAGGTCGCCTTCATCGGCAATGTCATCGGCAGTGCGCGCGAAGCGATAGATCGAACGCACGGCCGGTTGCAGTTGCGCCGGGAGCAGCACGGATGCGACCGGGAAATTTTCGTAATGACCGACACCCATGCGGTTGACGCTAGCACGTGCGCTCGTCTTGCGAGTCGATCCATTAGAATGCGCAGCGATTCGGCGAGCGGTGCAGGACGTCCGTCGCCGAGGTCGTCGCGAAGGTGGCGAAATTGGTAGACGCACCAGGTTTAGGTCCTGACGCCTTCACCGGCGTGGGGGTTCGAGTCCCCCCCTTCGCACCAGTGACTCGTAAAGCCCCGCACTTGCGAAACGCGGGCAAGCAAATCGGTTGAATCATGCAAAACGTTGAAAGTCTCGGCGCGTTGGAGCGCCGCATCGATATCTCCGTGCCCGCGGCCGATATCAACAAGGAAGTCGAAGCGCGGCTGGCAAAGCTGGCACGCACGGTGCGGATGCCGGGCTTCCGCACCGGCAAGGTGCCGATGAAGATCGTCGCATCTTCCTACGGTGCGCAGGTGCAGGCCGAGGTGCTTAACGACAAGGTCGGCCAGGCATTCAGCAGTGCGGTCAAGGAGAGCAATCTGCGAGTGGCCGGTACGCCGCAACTTTCTCCGAAGGAAAGTGCCGGCGAGCAGCTGGCTTTTTCAGCGACCTTCGAGGTCTATCCGGAGATCAAGGTCGGTGATCTCGCCGGGGCCGAAGTCAAGCGTGCGGTGTGTCCCGTCGGTGACGCGGAGATCGACAAGACGATCGACATCATGCGGCGCCAGCGCGCGACGTTCGAGACGGCCAATCGTGCGGCCGCTAATGGCGACCGACTCACGATCGACTTCAAGGGCATGCTCGATGGCGCCGCGTTCGAAGGCGGCAGCGGAACCGATTTCGTGTTCACGCTGGGGCAGGGTCGCATGCTGCCCGACTTCGAGGCCGCGCTGCGCGGGGCAACGAGCGGTAGCTCGATCACCTTTCCGGTCGCGTTTCCGGCCGACTACCGGGCTACCGATCTGGCGGGCAAGACCGCTCAGTTCGAAGTGACGCTGAAGAAGATCGAGCAGCCATTGCTGCCGCCGATCGATGAGGCGTTTGCCCGCTCGCTCGGCATTGCCGATGGCGACGTCGCCAAGATGCGTGCGGAGGTCAAGGCCAACCTCGATCGCGAAGTCGGTACGCGCTTGAAGGCCCGTACCAAGGACAGCGTGATGGCAGCGCTGCTGGGGGCGGCCCAGTTCGACCTGCCGAAAGCACTGGTGCAGGACGACCAGCAGCGGCTGGCCGAAATGGCGCGCGCGGATCTGGTCTCGCGTGGGATCCAGGCCAAGGAAGCGCCGTTACCGGTGGAGATGTTTGCGCCACAGGCAGAACGCCGCGTTCGCCTTGGCCTGCTGATCGCGGAGCTTGTGCGCACGGAGAATCTGCAGGCACGGCAGGACCAGATCCGCAAGGCAATCGAGGAAATCGCGCAAAGTTATGAAAAACCCACCGAGGTCATTCATTGGTACCTCGGCAACCGAGAGCGTCTGGCGGAAGTCGAAACGATGACGCTGGAAAACAATGTGGTCGACTGGGTACTGGGGCGGGCCAAGGTCAGCGATTTGCTCGTGCCGTTTGACGAATTGATGGGCCATGGCGCCTGAGCGCAGGATGAAGCAGATGACGCAACGAGTTGATGGAGCGACGATTGACCCTCAGGGTCTGGGCATGGTGCCGATCGTCATTGAGCAGAGCGGGCGCGGCGAGCGCGCGTATGACATCTATTCGCGCCTGCTGCGCGACCGGGTGATCTTCCTGGTCGGGCCGGTGAACGACCAGACCGCGAACCTCGTGGTGGCGCAGATGCTGTTCCTGGAGTCGGAGAATCCGGACAAGGACATCGCGCTGTATATCAACTCACCCGGCGGCTCGGTGTATGCCGGCATGGCTATCTTCGACACGATGCAATTCATCAAGCCCGACGTGTCCACGATCTGTGTCGGGATGGCGGCGAGCATGGGTGCATTCCTGCTTGCGGCGGGGGCGAAGGGCAAGCGCTTTGCGTTGCCCAATTCGCGCATCATGATTCATCAGCCGTCCGGCGGATCGCAGGGCATGGCGTCCGACATCGAGATCCAGGCGCGCGAAATCCTGCACCTGCGCGATCGGATCAATCGCATCCTGTCCGAACGCAGCGGCCAACCGATCGAAAAGATCGCCAAGGACAGCGATCGCGACAACTTCATGTCAGCCGAGGATGCAGTAAGCTACGGTCTCATCGACAAGATTTTCGTCAAGCGCGGCGAAGCGGGCTGACGCCGACTGACGGACTGCGGGACGAGCGCGATGTCGGACAAGAAGGGTTCGAGCGAAAAGCTTCTGTACTGCTCCTTCTGCGGGAAGAGCCAGCACGAAGTGAAGAAACTGATCGCCGGCCCGTCGGTCTTCATCTGCGACGAGTGCATCGACCTTTGCAACGACATCATTCGCGACGAGAGCGCCGGCGAGCCCGGCGCGGCAACCGCGAAATCCGATCTGCCGACCCCGCAGGAGATCTGCGGAATTCTCGACCAGTATGTGATCGGCCAGGAGAAGGCCAAGCGCATCCTGTCGGTGGCGGTCTATAACCACTACAAGCGGCTGAAACACCTGTCCAGCAAGGACGAGGTCGAGCTCGCCAAGAGCAACATCCTGCTGATCGGCCCCACCGGGTCCGGCAAGACACTGCTGGCGCAGACGCTGGCGCGCTTGCTCAATGTGCCGTTTGTGATCGCCGACGCGACGACGCTGACCGAGGCGGGCTACGTCGGCGAGGACGTCGAGAACATCATCCAGAAGCTGTTGCAGAACTGCAATTACGAGGTCGAGAAGGCGCAGAAGGGCATTGTCTACATCGACGAGATCGACAAGATCTCGCGCAAGAGCGATAACCCGTCGATCACGCGCGACGTATCAGGCGAGGGCGTGCAGCAGGCGCTGTTGAAGCTGATCGAAGGCACGATCGCGAGTGTGCCGCCGCAGGGCGGGCGCAAGCACCCAAATCAGGACTTCGTGCAGATCGACACTACCAATATCCTGTTCGTCTGTGGCGGTGCATTCGACGGGGTCGAAAAGATCATTCGTAACCGCTCGGACAAGAGCGGCATCGGTTTCGGCGCCGAGGTGACCAGTCCGCGCGATCGCTCGGTCGGTGACCTGCTGCGCGATGTCGAACCGGAAGACCTGATCAAGTTCGGACTGATTCCGGAACTCGTCGGCCGCCTTCCGGTCGTCGCGACTCTCGACGAACTGAGCCAGAAAGCGCTGGTTGAAATCCTGGTCGAACCGAAGAATGCTTTGATCAAGCAGTTCCGCCGCTTGCTCGACATGGAAGGCGTTGAGCTCGAAGTGCGGCCAGACGCGCTGCAGGCGATTGCCGAGAGAGCGCTTAAACGCCGCACCGGCGCGCGTGGGCTGCGTTCAATCGTGGAGGTGGTTCTCCTTGACGTGATGTACGACCTGCCGAGCATGCAGAACGTCATCAAGGTCGTGATCGACGAGAATGCCATATCAGGCGGGCGGCCGATCCTCATTTACGCCGATCAGCCCAAGGTCGCCAGTGCGCCGCGCTAATCCGAACGCCGCAGGCGATAAACGCCGCGACAAACACCCTGCGTTTTAGCGGCTTTGCACGGCGCGCGCGTGCTAGATTGCCTGCACCGGGCCTATCGCCCTTGTATTTTCCGTGGGCGGCCGCATCTGCCGGGCATTCCTGCCCTCAGGACACGACATGTCAACCTCTCTGCTTCCTTCTGAACGTACTGCGCTGCCGCTGCTTCCGTTGCGCGACGTGGTGGTCTTCCCGCACATGGTGATCCCGCTGTTCGTGGGACGGCCCAAGTCGATCAAGGCGCTCGAGACCGCGATGGAATCCGGCAAGAGCATCATGCTGGTGGCGCAGAGGAATGCCGCCAAGGATGAGCCCTCCGCCGAGGATATCTATGCGATCGGATGCATCGCGAACATCCTGCAGATGCTGAAACTGCCGGACGGCACGATGAAGGTGCTGGTCGAGGGCGCGCAGCGGGCGCATATTCACGAAATTCACGATGCGCAGACACACTTCACCTGTGAGTTGACGCCGATCACTCCGGAGACGTCCGTCAGTCCCGAGCTGGAGGCGCTGCGCCGCGCGATCGTCGCGCAGTTCGACCAGTACGTGAAGCTGAACAAGAAGATCCCGGCCGAGATCCTCACCTCGATCGCCGGCATCGACGAGGCGGGCCGCCTGGCTGACACGATCGCCGCGCACCTGCCGCTCAAGCTCGAGCAGAAGCAGAAGATCCTCGAGATGTCGAGCCTGGCGGAGCGTCTCGAGCATCTGCTGGCGCAGCTTGAAACCGAAATCGACATCCTGCAGGTCGAAAAGCGCATCCGCGGCCGCGTCAAGCGCCAGATGGAGAAGAGCCAGCGCGAGTACTACCTGAACGAACAGGTCAAGGCGATCCAGAAGGAGCTCGGCGAAGGCGAAGAAGGTGCCGATCTCGAGGATCTCGACAAGAAGGTCAAAGCCGCGCGCATGCCCAAGCAGGCTAAAGCGAAGGCCGAAGGCGAACTGAAGAAACTGAAGCTGATGTCGCCGATGTCGGCCGAAGCGACCGTGGTCCGCAACTACATCGACACGCTGGTCAACCTGCCGTGGAAGAAGAAGAGCAAGATCAACAACGATCTGTCCAATGCACAGAAGGTGCTCGACGAAGACCACTACGGGCTCGACAAGGTCAAGGAACGCATCCTCGAGTACCTGGCGGTCCAGCAGCGCGTCGACCGGCTTAAGGCGCCGATTCTGTGCCTGGTCGGACCTCCGGGCGTCGGCAAAACGTCGCTCGGCCAGTCGATTGCGCGCTCGACGAATCGCAAATTCGTGCGGATGGCGCTCGGTGGCGTACGCGACGAGGCCGAGATCCGGGGACATCGCCGCACCTACATCGGTTCGATGCCGGGCAAGATTCTGCAGAACCTCACCAAGGCCGGCGTGCGCAATCCGCTGTTCCTGTTCGACGAAGTCGACAAGATGGGACAGGACTTCCGTGGCGATCCGTCGTCGGCGCTGCTCGAAGTGCTCGATCCGGAGCAGAACCACACCTTTGTCGATCACTACGTCGAAGTCGACTACGACCTGTCCGACGTGATGTTCGTCGCCACCGCCAACACGATGAACATTCCGCCGCCGCTGCTGGATCGGATGGAAGTCATCCGCCTGTCCGGTTACACGGAAGACGAAAAGACCAATATCGCATTGCGCTATCTGCTGCCCAAGCAGATGAAGAACAACGGCGTGAAGAAGGACGAACTCGATATTTCCGAGGGTGCGGTGCGCGACATCATCCGCTACTACTCGCGCGAAGCCGGCGTGCGTGCGCTCGAGCGGGAGCTGTCCAAGATCTGCCGCAAGGTCGTCAAGAACTCACTGTTGAAGAAGGACGGCGGCAAGATCAAGGTCACGCCGCGCAATCTCGACAAGTTCCTCGGCGTGCGCCGCTATTCCTTTGGCATGGCGGAAAAGCAAGCGCAGGTCGGCCAGGTCACCGGGCTGGCGTGGACCGAGGTCGGCGGCGAACTGCTGACGATCGAAGCTGCGCAGATGCCGGGCAAGGGCAACATCATCCGCACCGGCTCGCTGGGCGACGTGATGAAGGAGTCCGTGGAAGCCGCCCGTTCCGTCGTTCGCAGTCGCTCACGTCGTCTTGGCATCAAGGACGAAGTGTTCGAGAAGAGCGACATTCACATTCACCTACCCGAAGGCGCGACACCGAAAGACGGGCCTAGCGCCGGCGTTGCGATGACGACTGCTTTTGTTTCGACGCTGACCGGAATTCCGGTTCGACCTGACGTCGCGATGACGGGCGAGATCACGCTGCGGGGCGAGGTACTTGCCATCGGGGGGCTGAAAGAGAAACTCCTGGCGGCGCACCGCGGCGGCATCAAGATCGTTCTGATTCCGGAGGAAAACGTCAAGGATCTCGCGGAGATACCGGACAACGTCAAGAATCGACTGGAAATCATTCCGGTCAAGTGGATCGACCGCGTGCTCGAGATTGCTCTGCAAAGGCAGCCGACTCCGCTTCCCGAGGAAGAGGCGGTGACGACCGCCCCGGCCGTGGCACCGGCAACGCCGGCGCCCGTCGCGGCGGGCGAAGTTGTCAAGCACTGAGCTGGCAACAGGAAGCGCGCGGGGCACACAGCCGCGCGCTTTTTTTTCTTCTCTTGCGCAGCATCATCGCGGATTGGCTTGACACTCTGGAGGGCGCGATGTTGAATACATCAACTGCGGTGACGCATGTCTGATCAGCGGATATCGGCTGACGCCGGGCAAGAAGCTGATAAGAGACGAGAACAAGGACTCGCAACCCAATGAGGGGGTTTAAGTGAACAAAACAGAATTGATCGAGCACATCGCAAAGCAGGCGGACATTTCCAAGGCAGCCGCCGGACGTGCGCTCGAAGCAGTGGTTGGCGGCATCCGCGTTGCGCTGAAGAAAGGCAACTCCGTCACGCTGGTCGGTTTTGGAACATTCATGGTCGGCAAGCGTGCGGCGCGCACCGGCCGCAATCCCCGCACCGGCGCCGCAATCAAGATCAAGGCAGCAAAGGTCCCGAAGTTTCGACCCGGCAAGGACCTGAAGGATGCGGTAAACTGACGCCCTTTGCAGCGCCGGCCCTGACAGTTTTGTTGCGCGAATAGTGCAGGGTGCTTAGCTCAGTTGGTAGAGCGGCGCCCTTACAAGGCGTAGGTCGGGAGTTCGAGCCTCTCAGCACCCACCAACCGGCTGTCAAGGTCGCCGCAGTCGATGCAGTTTGCGACCGGGAGTGGTAGTTCAGTTGGTTAGAATACCGGCCTGTCACGCCGGGGGTCGCGGGTTCGAGTCCCGTCCACTCCGCCAACACGACGAAAGGCGAACGCAAGTTCGCCTTTTTTGTTTGTATCTTGTCTCGCGCTGCTGTGCTGAGTTTCCTTGTTTGAACCTGACATTTAGGCACTGACGATGTTCGATACCGTCCGCTCGCATCGACGCTGGTTGATGTTCTTTCTTACCGCTCTGGTGTTCCCGTCGTTTGTGGTCACGGGCGTGTACAGCTGGAATCGCTTCATGTCCGCGGACACTGCGGTGGCGACCATCGCCGGAGAGAAGATCTTGCCCCAGCAATTCGAAGCCGCACAGCGCGAGCGCGTCGAGCAGTTGCGTCAGGCGCTTGGAGCGAATTTCGATCCAAAGGTATTCGATTCCGCAGAGGCGCGTGCGGCAATCCTTGACGCCCTTCTGTCGGAGCGCGCGCTCGCGCACGAGGCGGTGCGCGACAACATCGTCGTCAGCGAGGGGAGGCTGCGCGAAGTGATTGGATCGATTCCTGCGTTTCAGCAGGACGGCAAGTTTGCCTACGACCGCTACAAGACGCTGCTTTCGGCGCAGGGGATGAACGAGTTTGTGTTTGAACAGCGGGTTCGCGATGATCTGATCCGCCAGACGTTGCTGCAGGCGGTTGGGCAGTCGGCGCTGGTGCCAAAGGCTGTGCTCGACCGCATCTATCGCCTTGGAGAAGAGCAGCGTGAAGTGCGGATGCTGCGTTTCAGGCCCGAGGATTATTCATCCAAGGTTACGGTCACTGATGAGGCGATCAACGCCTTCTACCAGGGCAATCGTTCGCAGTTCGAGATTCCGGAGAGCGTGAAAGCCGAGTACGTGGTGCTGACGCTTGACGACGTCGCCGGCCAGATCGCCGCTCCCGAAGCCGAAGTCAAGGCGTACTACGAACAGAATCAGGCGCGCCTGGGAGAGCCAGAGCAGCGGCGCGCGAGCCACATCCTGCTGACGGCCGGTGAGGGCGGCACCGCCAAGGACAAGGACGGGGTCAAGAAGAAAGCCGAAGAACTGCTCGCGAAGGCCCGCGCCAATCCCAATTCCTTTGCCCAGCTGGCAAAGGAGAACTCGAAGGATCCCGGCTCGGCCGCCAACGGTGGCGATCTCGGGTTCTTTGGACGCGGCATGCTGGTCAAGCCGTTCGAAGACGCTGCATTCAAGCTCAAGGAAGGCGAGATCAGCGACGTGATCGAATCCGAATTCGGCTTTCACATCATTCGCGTGACCGGAATCAAGGCGGCGCAGATCAAACCGTTCGAGCAGGCACGGACCGAGATTGAGCGCGAGTACCGCCAGCAGCAGGCGCAGAAGAAGTTCGCCGAAGCAGCGGAACAGTTCACCAACACGGTGTATGAGCAATCGGACAGCCTCAAGCCGGCGGCCGAAAAGCTCAAGCTTCCTGTACAGACCGTTGACCGCCTGACGCGGGACGGGCTTCCGGCTCGGCCGGGCGCGCCGCAAATCTTCACGCCGCGCGTGGTGCAGGCGTTGTTCTCAGACGATGGCATCAACAAGAAGCGCAATACCGAGGCGATCGAGGTCGCGCCAAATGCTTTCGTGTCGGCACGCGTGGTCGAGCATCGCCCGGCCGCGCTGCGGCCGCTGGCCGAAGTCAGGGACGCAATCAAGGTTCGCGTTGAGCGGCAGGAAGCCTCGCGGCAGGCACGTGAAGCAGCGCAGAAGGCGCTGGCATCATTGCGTCAGGCGCAGAGCGATGCAGGATTTTCGCCGACGACCACGGTTTCGCGCGCGCAGCCGCAGGGTCTGCCGCAGACCGCGCTGGCCGCGATCATGCGCGTGCCCGCCGACAAGCTGCCGGTTTTCGTCGATGCGGAACTGGATGGCGGAAGCTACGGCATATTCCGCGTGCTGACGGCGAAGATGCCCGGGACTCCCAATCTTCCTCAGCGCGAAGCATTCGCACGTGCAGTCACGCAGCAAGCCGGCGCCGCCGATGACCTGGCTTATCTTGACGCGCTGAAGACGAAACACAAGGCCGAGGTGCTCAAGACCGATCTGCGGCCCGCTGCTCCCGGCAGCAAGTCACAGACGGACGACAAGAAGACGGACGGTTCATCGCCGTCGTCGGGAACGGGCACCGACAAGAAGAACTGATCACATGGCCGCGACTTCGCGCGCGAGCCGCGCGAAGTCGGCCTCGGCAGCGCTTGCCGGGGCGATCATGGTGGCGTCGGCCACGTGTACGAAATTCCTGCCGATTGAACGCAGATATACCGGGTCATAGTGCTCAAGCAGCAATCGCTCGACCAGCGCTGCCCACTCGTCGCGTGCAGCCAGTTCCTTCCAGCTTTGCACCTTCTCCTTGCCATGCAACGCGACGAGGCAATCAAGTTGCCTGAAAAGCGTTGCGCGATCCTGCTCAAGATGCAGGTATTCGTCTCGCAGCAGGCGAATCCGTTGCTCGAGCGGCAATTCAAGGCGCAGGCAGACACTGGAACGCATACGCTCGATCAGTGCATCCGGGACGCGCAGATCACCGACCTTGCGGCTCTCGGATTCGACGAATACCGTTCGATCCGGATCAAAACTGCGCAATCGCCACCAGATTCGCGTCTCGAACTCCTTCTGCGACGGCTGCGGCAGCAGGGGCAGCCCGCCGAGCACCGATCCGCGATGCTGTGCCAGATCCTCCAGATCGAGCACCTGCCCGCCGGCGCGCTCCAGGCTGCGTAACAGCCGGCTCTTGCCGCTGCCGGTGGTCCCGCAGATCACGCGGAATTCGAAGCGCGAAGGCATTTCGGCCAGAGCCCTGACGACGGCGCGCCGATAAGCGCGATACCCGCCTTCCAGCTGTCGGGCATGCCAGCCGATGCGCATCATCACATGTGTCATTGCGCCGCTGCGCTGGCCGCCGCGCCAGCAGTACACGAGCGGTCTCCAGTCGCGCGGCTTGTCGGCGAACGACACTTCCAGATGATGCGCGATGTTGCGCGCAACGAGCACGGCACCGTGCCGGCGCGCCGCGAACGCCGAGTCCTGCTTGTGCAGTGTGCCGATTTCGGCGCGCTGCGCATCGTCGAGTACCGGACAGTTGATCGCTCCGGGGATGTGGTCCCCGGCGAACTCCGACTCGCTGCGCACGTCGACCACGGCATCGAAGTGTTCAAGCCGATGCAACGCTTCGTCGCACGAGATGACGCTGTGATCCATGTCAGCGGCGTGTGACCGGAAGTGCAAGCAGGGGACGCAGTGCGCGCCACACGTTCTCCAGCATCCGCGGCTGGGCGCGCTCGCTCGGGTGGATGCGGTCGGCTTGAAAGTAGTCCAGCTGATCGGCGAATCCTTCAAGCAGAAACGGGACCAGCGCCGCTTTCTGTGAACGCGCTACGTCGGCAAATGTGGAGACAAAGCGCTCCGTGTACTCCCTGCCATAGTTGGGCGGGATCTGCATGCCGATCAGCAGCACGTGCGCCCCGACGGCGCGGCCGGCCGAACTCATCGCCAGCAGGTTGTCGCGCATCGCTGCAATGGGCAGGCCGCGCAACCCGTCATTTGCACCAAGTTCGATGATCACGATTGCCGGTGCGTGTTGAGTGAGCAGCGCTGGAAGACGTGTGCGCCCGCCGCTGGTGGTTTCGCCGCTGATGCTTGCGTTGACGACGCTATACTTGCCCGCGCCTCCGATCGGAGATGCGAGTCGATCGGACAGCAATTTGACCCAGCCGGTGTCCCGCGGCAAGCCGTATTCGGCCGACAGGCTGTCTCCGAGCACCAGCACAGTCGGTTGCAATGCAGGGCGCGGCGCGGCGATCGTGAGCGCGCAACAGATCAATGCCGCGATCGCGAAGATCGTGCGTAAGGCCCCAACGCCAGTTCGTTTCATGCGGGAAATTCTGCCGGATGCAGACTGTCATTAACGCGCTGCAAGCCAGCGGGCTGACCAAGATCGTGCAGGACGCGACGGGCAGCCTGACGATTCTGGATGATATCAACCTGACGATCGCGATCGGCGAAACGGTCGCCATCGTTGGTGCGTCCGGCTCCGGCAAGTCGACTCTCCTGGGGTTGCTCGCCGGACTTGACGTTCCCACGCGCGGCACGGTCCGGCTCTTCGGTGACGATCTATTTGCACGTGACGAGGACGGCCGTGCGCGTGTGCGTGGTGAAAAGATCGGCTTCGTGTTCCAGTCGTTTCAGCTCTTGCCGCACCTGACTGCGCTGGAGAATGTGCTGTTGCCCCTGGAACTGTCGGGCCGCACGCCCGACGGAGCCGATCCGGTCGAGGCATCCAAAGCATTGCTGGTGCGCGTCGGCCTCGGCGAGCGCCTGCGCCACTACCCGAAGTATCTGTCGGGCGGAGAACAACAGCGCGTAGCGCTCGCGCGCGCGTTCGTCAACCGGCCGCCGCTCTTGCTCGCCGATGAACCGACCGGGAGCCTCGACGCGCACACCGGCGAAGCGGTGATCGAACTGATGTTCGAACTGAATCGAGAACGGCGTTCAACCCTGGTGCTTGTCACCCACGATCCCGATATCGCCGCGCGCTGCGGGCGGCGCGTCGAACTGCATGCTGGGCAGATTCGCGCCGACAGCGCTTCAGCGGGGACGTAGGCGGGAAAGGATCCGCGCGGCGATAGGCGCGATCTCGGAGGCGACCAGGCCAACCTCATCGCCAAACTCGTCGGCGGCCGCACCGTGCAGCCAAACAGCCGCACGCGCTGCGACTTCAGGGGCGATGCCCTGGACCATCAGTGCACCGATCATTCCTGCCAGCGCATCGCCGGTGCCAGCGGTCGCAAGCGCAGGAGATCCGGTGGTGCTGATCCAGTAGCTTCCACCTGGTTCGGCAATGACCGTGCCCGCGCCTTTCAGCACCACGATGGATGCATAGCGTCGGGCCAGTTCGGAGGCGGTACCGATCCGATCGACCTGAACCTCGCGCGCGGTGCGTCCGAGCAGGCGTGCTGCTTCGAGCGGATGGGGGGTCAACACGCGTGCGTGCTGGTGCTTGCGCATCGTCTGGAGCAGGGATTCATCTGATGCGATCAGATTGAGCGCATCTGCATCCAGAACAAGCGGCGCCGCCTGCAGCAGCGCAAATCGCAATGCCGCTGTCGAGGCCGCATCCGCGCCAAGACCACAGCCGATGACGATCGCTTCGACGGGCGCCACGTCGGCGCCACGGCGAAACATCAGCTCCGGCTGCATCGGATCGAGTCGCATCTCGACCGCGCCGATGCAATCGACGTATACGCGTCCCGCGCCCAGCCGCAGGCCAGCGCGCGCGGCGATCAGTGCGGCGCCGACCATGCCGACATGGCCGCCGACAACGAGCAGATTACCGAACGTGCCCTTGTGCGAGTTGCGTGCGCGCGGCAGCAGCGCGGCAGCGAAGTCGGCCGAATCGAGCAGAGCGCCCGAGGATGCAGCGGCCTCGAGGCCGAGCAAAGCGACCGTCACTCGCCCCGCTGCGTCGACGCCCTCATGCGTGAACAGTCCGGGTTTGGCGCCGAGAAAGGTCAGCGTCGCGTGCGCATGAACGCCGGGCACGTCGCCCACCCATGCGCCGTGATCAGCATCCAGACCGCTCGGGACGTCCAGCGCAAGGACGCGCTCTCGCTGGGCGGACATCCAGCGCGCGGCTTCGAGGAAGGCACCGGATATCGGACGCGCCATGCCGATGCCGAACATCGCATCGACGATGACATCGAAATGCCCCGTCACGGGAACCGTGTCGACAACCGTGCCGCCGGCATCCGTCCAGCGCTGCGCGGCGGCACGGGCATCAGCGGTCGTCGGTTCCGCCAGAGCCGCGACAGTCACGCGGTGACCGCGTTGTGTCAAAGCCGCTGCGCAAACATAGCCGTCGCCGCCGTTATTGCCCGGACCGCAGACGATCAGTACGCGGGCATCGTTGTGCTGCTCGTGAATCATTGCCGCTGCCGCGGCCCCTGCGCGACGCATCAGTTCGCCCGCGGGCAAATCTGCCTGAGCGACCCCCTCGATCAGTCGCAATGCCTGCACCGAGTAAAGCGGCTTGCCCATGACTTGCGATCCTACGCAGTGCGCCGACGCTGATACCTGTCGAGCGTCAAGCCGTCGAGATCGATGTCCGGCTTTCTTTGCGCGATCAGATCGGCAACGATGCGGGCGGATCCGCACGCCATCGCCCAACCGCTCGAACCGTGGCCCACGTTCAGATGCAGGTTCGCAATCGGAGTTGTCCCCAAGACCGGTGGGCCGTCGGGCAACATCGGGCGCGCACCGACCCAGAATTGCGCCTGGGCGTAGGCAGCTGCGCCAGGAAACCAGTCGCGTGCAACGCGCAGCAGCGTGCCAAGAGCAGCATCGCGCAGCGTGAGTTCGCGCGAGCCGATTTCGGCCGTTCCTGCGATGCGCAAACGGTTGCCCATCCTGGTTACCGCGACCTTGAAAGTCTCATCCATCACCGAGATCATCGGCGCGTTTTCCGGTCGGGTGATGGCGGCGGTGGCCGAGTAACCCTTCACCGGGAAGAGCGGCAGTTTGATCCCGAGCGGGCGCAGAAGACGCACGCTGTCGACGCCGGCAGCGACCACCGCCGCGTCGACCGCCATCGCCCCTTCTCGCAGTCGGAGGCGACCGATGCGTCCCTGAGCGAGTTCCAGCCGCTCGACCGGCATGCCGAAGCGAAACTGGACGCCCTGTTCGGCACAGATGTCCTTCAATCGCTTCGCGAAAAACGCGCAGTTGCCGGTCTCGTCTTCGGGCAGATGCAGCCCTCCAGCCAGCGGCGTGCCCTCGACCAGGGCGGGCTCGATGCGTCGGCAGTCGGCCGCGCCTAGCAGCACGTGCAGCACGCCGGCTTCTTTCAGCAGGGCGCGCGCTGGCGCCGATCGCTCGACCTCAGCGTCCGTCCGGAACAGTTGCAGATAGCCCTGCGTCTGCTCGTAATCGATGCCGTGTCGCTGGCCCAATGCGTGCAGGCAATCCCGGCTGTAGAACGCCAGCCGCTGCATGCGCGCCTTATTGCGGCGAAAACGCTCAATCCGACACTCCGCCAGCCAACGCGCCAGCCAGCGCCACTGCGCGAGGTCGAAGCGTGGTCGGAACACGATTGGCGCCTCGCTCTTGAACAGGTAATGGAGCAACTTGGCCGGCATGCCCGGCTGCGCCCACGGCGCGCTGTAGCCGGGCGCAATCACGCCGGCATTGGCGAAGCTTGCCTCCTGGGCCACGCCCGGATTGCGCTCGACCACGGTGACTTCAAAGCCCTGCTGGCGCAGGTAATAGGCGGAGGTGACGCCGATGATTCCGGCACCGATGACGGCGACGTGCATGGATGGGCGGGTGAGGGCGCGCGGATTCTAGCGGCCCCGCGGCTTAAGCAGCGCTACAGCTTCATCTGGCTCGGCAGATAGGAAACGATCTGCGGGAACACATAGATCAGAACAATCGCGGCGGCCATCAGGAAGAAGAATGGCATCGTCACGCGCGCGATGTAGCCGATCTCGCGCTTGGTCATTCCCTGCAGTACGAACAGGTTGAATCCCACCGGCGGCGTGATCTGCGCCATTTCGACCACCAGCACAATGAAGATGCCGAACCAGATCAGGTCGATGCCGGCGGCGTTCACTGTAGGCAGGATCACCCCCATCGTCAGCACCACCATCGAGATGCCGTCGAGAAAGCAGCCGAGGATGATGTAGAAGATGGCGAGCGCGACGATCAGCAGGACGGGTGAGAGTCCCATCGAGGCGATGAACTCCGCCAGGTGCCTCGGCAGCCCGATGTAACCCATGCTCAGCGTCAGGAACGCCGCGCCGGCAAGGATCAGCGCGATCATGCAGTACAGACGTGTCGCGCCGAGCAGCGATTGCGAAAACGTCTGCCAGTTCAGCGATCCCTGTATCAGCGACAGCAGCAGTGAGCCGACCACTCCGAGCGCGGCCGCTTCTGTTGCCGTTGCGACGCCGGCGTAGATCGAGCCCAGCACGGCGACGATCAGAAGCACGACTGGAATCAGATGCCGAGACTCGTGGAGCTTCTGTACCAGTGTCAAAGTCGCGTCCCGCGGCGGCACCTTGTCGGGGTTCATCAGCGCCCACACGATCAGAAAGCCGCTGAACAGCCCCGCGAGCATGAAGCCCGGAAGGAACCCGGCGACGAAGAGTTTTGCGATCGACACGTCCGCCGTCACGCCGTACACGATCATGATGATCGACGGCGGGATCAGCAGGCCCAGCGTGCCCGCACCGGCGAGCGAGCCGATTACGCGATCTTCCGGATAGCCCCGCTTGGCGAGTTCCGGCAGCGTCATCTTGCCGATCGTGGCGCAGGTCGCCGCCGATGAGCCAGACACGGCCGCAAAGATCGTGCAGCCAATCACGTTGGTATGCAGCAGCCGGCCGGGAATCGCATTCACCCAAGGCGCCAGGCCGCGGAACATGCTCTCGGAAAGTTTGGTGCGAAAGAGAATCTCGCCCATCCAGATGAAAAGCGGCAGCGCCGTCAGGGTCCAGCTCGACGACGAACCCCAGATCGTCACCGCCATCGCATCGCCAGCGGGACGTGACGAGAAGAGCTGCATGCCGATCCACGCGACACCGGCGAGCGTCAGCCCGATCCACACGCCGCTGCCGAGAAGAAGGAACAGGGCAACGATGAGCAGGGTCGTGATGGCGAGGTCATTCATTATGAAGTGCCTCTTCGCTCTCGACCGGTTTGCGCTCGCCGCGCAGTTGCAGCACCCATTCGTCGATGAACGCGATCAGCAGGATGATCGCGCCCAGCGCCATTGAAAGCTGCGGAATCCACAGTGGTGTCGCGTCGTTGCCGGTCGAGACGTCATTGAAGGTGAATGACTGATAGGCCAACCGAACCGAGAAATACGCAAACAGCCCGGCGAGGAACACTGCAGCGGTCAGCGCCCAGATTTCAAGGCCGCGACGGGATGCGCCATGCAGCGCATTGAGCAAGAGCGTGACGCGGATATGTTCGTTCTTCTTCAGGGTGTGCGCCAGCGCAAGGAAGCCGGCGCCCGCCATGCAGTACCCGGCGTACGCATCGGTGCCGCGAACGTGAAAGTTCAGCATTCGGCCGAAGATGGAAAGCAGCACCATCACCAGCACGCCGATCATCAGCAGCGCGGCGAGCCATACGGCGGCGTCATACAACCGGTCAAGCGATCTGCGCATGCGCGTTCATCCGGCCGCCCGCGTGAGAGCGGGCGGCCCGATCACGGTCGACTATTTCTTGCGAAACGCGTCGACGATCGCCTTACCCTCGGCGCCGGTCTTTTTCAACCAGTCGCTCAGCATCACGTCACCCACCTGCCTGAGGTCCGTCACCAGCTTCGGCGAGGGGGCGACGATGTTCATGCCCTTTTCGGTCAGCGCTTTCTTGTACCAGTCGTTCTTCTCTTCCGAGATCTTCCAGCCGCGCGCCTCGGCCTCACCCGCCGCCTTCAGCAGTGCGTCGCGCGTCGGTGCATCGAGCGCATCGAGTGCCTTGCGATTCACGATCACGGCGTTCTTGGGCAACCATGCCTGCGTGTCATACCAGTACTTGATGTGCTCATAAGTCTTGCTGTCGTAGCCGGTCGACCCCGACGACATATAGGACTCGACCACGCCGGTGGCCAACGCCTGCGACAACTCGGCGGCCTGAACCGTGACCGGTTGCGCACCGATCAACTCGGCGATCTTTGCCGTCGACGGGCTGTAGGCGCGCCACTTGATGCCCTTCATGTCGGCGACGCTGCTGATCGGCCGCTTGACATAGATGCCCTGCGGCGGCCACGGCACTGCGTACAGAAGCATCATGCCCTGTGCGGCCAGCAGTTTTTCCAGCCCCGGACGAGACGCCTTGTACAGCCGCGCCGAATCGGCATAGCCGGTGGCAAGGAACGGCAGGCCGTCGATGCCGTACAAGGGGTTTTCGTTCTCGAAGTTCACCAGCAGGATTTCCCCCAACTGCGCCTGGCCACCCTGCACAGCGCGTTTGATCTCGTTCGCCTTGAACAGCGATGCGTTGGCGTGCACGGTGATCTTCAGTTTGCCGCCGGTGGCCTTGTCGACATCGTTGGAGAACTGGACCAGGTTTTCAGTGTGGAAGTTGCTGGCCGGATAGGCGGCGGGCAGATCCCATTTCGTCTGCGCTACAGCAGTGGCGGTGGTTGCGGCAAGCGCAACGGTCAGCAATCGGTACAGCAGTTTCATCTTCTCTCCTCCGGGACTGTACGGCGGCGCAAGTGTAGGGCCGATCGTGCCGGATGCGAACCCTTGACCTCTCGGCCGCCGGAAGCGAATACGATGGCGGTCGTTCAACGATCAGCGCAGCCCGCTTCCCGCCACCGGGTTACATGATGGCCGCTTTCATTGGTCTGCTGATGCTGCAAACGCGTTTTCCCCGGCCGCCGGGCGATATCGGCCATCCGCAGACCTTTGCGTTTCCGGTGCGCCGTGTCGTCGTCGCAGGGGCCAATCCGCAGCGCGTCGTTCGCGGCGAAGCGGACGGCCTCATCGAAAGCTTCATTGACGCCGCGCGCGTGCTGGCCGCTGACGGGGCATGCGCGATCGGTACCAGTTGCGGCTTCCTCGCTTTGCACCAGCACGCATTGTCGTCTGCGCTCCCCGTCCCGGTGGCGACCTCGAGTCTGTTGCAGTGTGTGTGGCTCGCGTCTGTGCTGCCGTCAGGAAGAATGCCGGGGATTGTCACCATCGACAAGGCGGCCCTGTCGCCAGCGCATCTGGCAGCAGTCGGCGTGCCACCCGGGACGCCGATCGAAGGCGTTGATCCTCGGGGCGAGTTCGCCACGCGCCTGCTCAACGATGAGCCGACCCTCGACGTCGTGCGCTCCGAGAATGAGGTCGTTGCCGCCGCTGTCCGGCTGACGCAGACGCACCCGGATGTCGGCGCCATCGTGCTCGAATGCACCAACATGCCACCCTACGCGGCCGCGGTGGCACGAGCAACGCAACGACCTGTTTACGATGTCGTCACCCTGCTTCATTGGATCTGGAGCGGGGTCGGCTCGCATCGCACCGCAGAAAGCGCGTAACCATGGCACGCTGGCAGTTCTGGATCGACCGCGGCGGCACGTTTACCGACGTGGTCGGCAAGCGGCCCGACGGCACGCTGGTTACGCACAAGCTGCTGTCCGACAGTCCCGAGCATTATCGCGATGCTGCGGTGGCGGGCATCCGGCACTTGCTGGGCCTGAAGTCCACCGACCAGATCACGCCGGCGCAGGTCGAATGCGTGAAGATGGGGACCACGGTCGCCACCAATGCACTGCTGGAGCGCAAGGGCGAGCCGACGCTGCTGGTGATCACACGCGGCTTTCGCGACGCGCTGCGCATTGGCTACCAGGAGCGGCCGCGCATCTTTGACCGGCATATCGTGCTGCCGGAGCTTCTGTACTCACGCGTGATCGAGGCGCAGGAGCGCATCGGCGCGCACGGCGAAGTGATCCAACCCCTCGACGAGGCGCAACTCAAGCGCGAATTGCAGAATGCGTTTGACGCCGGGTTGCGCAGTGTCGCGATCGTGCTGATGCACGGCTACCGTTACACCGCGCACGAGCTGGCAGCGCAGCGGCTCGCGCGCGGGATCGGCTTTCCGCAGATCAGCGCATCGCACCAGGTCAGCCCGCTGATGAAGCTGGTCGGCCGCGGCGATACGACCGTGGTCGATGCGTACCTGTCGCCGATCCTGCGCCGCTACGTCGAGCAAGTGGCGAGCGAGATGCCCGGGGTCAAGCTCTTCTTCATGCAGTCGTCCGGCGGACTGGCTGACGCGCATGCATTCCAGGGCAAGGATGCCATCCTGTCGGGTCCGGCCGGGGGCATCGTCGGCATGGTGCGCACTGCGCAGCTGGCGCACTTTGATCGCGTGATCGGATTCGACATGGGCGGCACGTCGACCGACGTGTCGCATTTCGCGGGCGAATTCGAACGTGCGTTTGAGACCCAGGTCGCCGGAGTGCGCATGCGCGCACCGATGATGAGCATTCATACCGTCGCTGCCGGCGGCGGTTCAATTCTGAGTTTTGACGGTGCGCGCTTCCGTGCCGGGCCGCAGAGCGCGGCGGCAAACCCCGGCCCGGCGTGCTACCGGCGCGGCGGACCGCTCGCGGTGACCGACGCCAACGTGATGGTGGGCAAGATCCAGCCGGCTTACTTCCCCCGGGTGTTCGGGCCGGAAGCGAACGAGCCGCTGGATGGCGACATCGTGGTGCGCAAGTTCACGGCACTGGCGGCCGACATCGAGCGCGCCACCGGCGCGCAACGCGCGCCGGAAGAAGTGGCCGAAGGGTTCATCGACATTGCGGTCGGCGCGATGGCAAACGCCATCAAGAAGATCTCCGTTGCGCGCGGCTACGATGTGACGCGCTATACGCTGCAGTGCTTCGGCGGTGCGGGCGGGCAGCACGCATGCCGCGTCGCGGATGCGCTCGGCATGACCCGCGTATTCGCGCATCCGCTGGCGGGCGTGCTGTCCGCGTACGGCATGGGACTCGCGGACCAGAGCGTCATCCGCGAGGCGAGCATTGAGCAGCCCCTGGCGCGTGCGCTGCCGATGGTGGACGAGCGCCTTGGCGCGCTCGCGCAGGATGCTGCCGACGAACTGAAGCGCCAGGGCGTCAGCGCCGGCCATGTGCGCATCCACAAGCGCGTTCACCTGCGCTATGAAGGGACTGATTCGGCGTTGGTCGTGCCGTTCGGCAACACAGCAGAGGTCCAATCAGCCTTCGAGGCCGCGTATCGCCAGCGCTTCTCGTTCCTGATGCGCGAGCGTGCGCTCGTGGTCGAAGCAGTTTCAGTCGAAGCGGTAGGCGAAGGCGACGCGCCGACCGAGGCGCGCCGGGCGACCATGGCTGCCGCGCCGGCGCCCGCCGCGGAGATCGTCCGGCTCTTCAGCGGCGGTCGTTGGTGGGACGCCCAACTCGTCGTGCGCGAACAGACCCGGCCGGGACATGTCGTGACCGGTCCGGCGATCATCGCCGAGCAGAATGCCACCACGGTCGTCGAACCCGGCTGGCAGGCGCGCGTGACCGAACTCGATCACCTGGTCCTGCAGCGCGTTCAGGCGCGTGAGGCGCGACGCGCGATCGGCACCACGGTCGATCCGGTGATGCTCGAGGTCTTCAACAACCTGTTCATGAACATCGCCGAGCAAATGGGGCTGCAACTGCAGAACACAGCGTACTCGGTCAACATCAAGGAGCGGCTGGACTTCTCGTGCGCGTTGTTCGACGCCGGCGGCAACCTGATCGCCAACGCGCCGCACATGCCGGTGCATCTGGGTTCGATGAGCGAGTCGATCAAGACCGTGATCGCGCGCAATGCCGGTGAGATGCACGTGGGCGACGTCTTCGTGCTGAACGATCCGTATCACGGCGGCACGCACCTGCCCGATGTGACCGTGGTCACACCGGTCTACCTGGACGAAGGCCGCTCTCCTCTGGAGGGATCGGGAGGGGGTGGGGGTGCATCAGGTGCGAAGCGCGAGCCCACGTTCTACGTGGGCTCGCGCGGCCACCATGCCGACATCGGCGGCATCACACCGGGCTCGATGCCCCCGTTTTCGACGCGCATCGACGAAGAAGGCGTGCAGATCGACAACGTGAAACTGGTCGAAGCCGGTCGGCTGCGCGAAACCGAGATGCTCGAGTTGCTCAGCGGCGGCGCGCATCCGTCACGCAACCCGCAGCAGAACCTTGCGGATCTGAAGGCGCAGATCGCTGCCAACGAGAAAGGCGTACAGGAGCTGCGCAAGATGGTCGAGCAGTTCGGCCTCGATGTCGTGCAGGCATACATGCGTCACGTGCAGAACAACGCCGAGGAGTCGGTGCGGCGCGTGATCACCAGGCTGAAGGACGGCTCGTTCACGCTCCCGCTGGACAACGGCGCACAGATCTCAGTGTCGATCAAGGTCAATGCGGCGGATCGCAGCGCGGTGATCGACTTCACCGGCACGTCGCCGCAGCTCACCAACAACTTCAACGCGCCGACGGCGGTGTGCATGGCCGCGGTGCTGTACGTGTTCCGCACGCTCGTTGGCGATGAGATTCCACTGAATGCCGGGTGTCTGAAGCCATTGCATGTGATCATTCCCGAAGGCTCGATGCTGAATCCGCGCCCGCCGGCATCGGTGGTCGCAGGCAACGTGGAGACATCGACCTGCATCACCAACGCACTGTACGGCGCGCTGGGCGAAATGGCTTCCGGTCAATGCACGATGAACAATTTCACGTTCGGCAATGCGCGCTACCAGTACTATGAGACGATTTCCGGCGGCTCGGGGGCGGGACCCGATTTCGACGGCACCAGCGTCGTCCAGACGCACATGACCAACTCTCGCCTGACCGACCCGGAGGTGCTGGAGTTCCGCTTCCCGGTGCGGCTGGAGAGCTACGAGATCCGCAATGGCTCAGGCGGAACCGGACGCCACAAAGGCGGCGATGGGGGAGTGCGGCGCGTGCGCTTCCTGGAGCAGATGACGGCCTCGATTCTTTCCAACGGGCGTCACGCGGGTGCGTTCGGCATGGCCGGGGGATTGGCCGGCAAGCCGGGTATCAATCGCGTCGAACGAACGGATGGTCACGTCGAGGTACTCGACCACATAGGCTCCACCGAAATGATGCCCGGTGACGTGTTCGTGATCGAAACACCGGGCGGGGGTGGGTTCGGCGCACCGACTTGAGGGCGCGCACACGGCGAATTCCTGCGGTTTAGAGCATCAATTCCGCGCTTCCGCGTGCGCCGCAAGGCGACACAATTCTGGTCGAGTCATTCTCGGGACCCCACGTGAACGCGCCGGAACATATCGAACTGGGAAGCCAGAGCATCCTGGGAAACCTTGCGATCTGCTATGCGCCACTGATCAACAAGCACCGGCGGGCAATCGGTACGCGCGTGACCACGCTGTCGATGCAGGGCGCCAGCAAGCTGCCGATCGGCGAACTGCTGATCGCACTGAACGAGATCTGGCCCGAAGCATCGGCGCCGGTGCTGATCGCAGCGCTCGACGCGGACTTCGACCAATCCGCGCACGACTGGGACCCGCCAAAGAACGCATTGCTGGAGATTCCCGGTGCGATGCTGCGTGACCCGGTGCTGCAATCGCTGACACAGGAGATGTTCCGCGACGGCAAGCGCCTCGCACTGCGCGGCCGCTCGGACGTTGCGCTGACGCCTGCGCTGCTGTCGTGCTTTGAGTACGCGCTGATCCACATCAGCGAGGATCGCCGCCACAACCTCGACGGCACGCCTATCGCTGCGCCGGGAGGCGTAACCCGGCGGGTACCCTTCATCATCACCGGCGTGCAGACCGTCGGCGATGTCGACGCGGCATTCGGTCGCGGCGCGATGGCCAGCGTGGGCTGGCCCCTGGACGATGCGCAGCATCGCGAATCACGGCCGCTGCAGCCAGGCCAGGCCACCGTGCTCGAGCTGCTGCGCCTGGTGCGCGACGACGCTCCGGTCAGCAAGATCGAGGATACGTTGAAGCGCGACCCGGCAATTGCCTTCAAGCTGCTCAGGCTGGTGAACTCGGTTGCGTTCGGCCTGCCGGTGCAGATCAAGTCGTTCCAGCATGCCGTGATGATGCTGGGCTACAAGAAGATGATGCGCTGGCTTTCACTGCTGATGGCGACCGCTTCGAAAGATGCCAACGCGTTCCCGCTGATGCACGCGTCGATCCGCCGCGGCCTGTTTCTCGAATACGTCGGAGGCGAGGAAGTCGATACCGAGACGCGCGACGAGCTGTTCATCACTGGGGCGTTTTCGCTGCTCGACCGCATCGTCGGCGCTCCGTTCGAGCAACTGCTCCAGTTGATCGCATTGCCGGAAAATGTGGTCGACGCCATCGCACGCCGCGAGGGTCCGCACGCCAACTATCTGTCGGTCATCGAAGCGATCGAGCGGGCGGATCCCGTCGGCCTCGCCAAGCACCTCGACGAACTGGCGTTGCCGGTGTGGATGTGCAACGAGGCGCTGCTGCGCGCACTGGCGGCGGCAAATACGCTCGACAGCGAGATCTAGCGCAGAGCGACCAACGGTGCGCGGCTATACTGCTCGCCGCGCTGCCGCCTCACTTTCCACCTCATCGCGGAGCGCGCCTGCCTCCGCATGCCATCCACTGACACGTATCTCGCGCTCGACGGTGCGGGCGCGCTATCCGCATTTCGCGCCGCACGCCTGCTCGCCCGCATCCGCCGCATCGATTCCGATGCCGCCGAGCTGCGCGCGCAGTACGTGCACCTCATCCACTGCGCCGGCGGTCTGCGACGCGACGAGCGCGGCCGACTTGAGGGTCTGCTGACCTACGGCGAAGCAGCGGCCACCGATCGGCGCAGCGGTACGCAGTGGCTGGTTGTGCCGCGCATTGGCACCATTTCACCCTGGGCCAGCAAGGCGACCGACATCGCGCATAACTGCGGGCTGTCGAACATCCTGCGGATCGAGCGCGGCACGCGGTACACGCTGGTGATGAGAAATGGCCTGTTCGGTCCCAAGACGCTGTCCGATGACGCGCATCAGCGTATCGGCGCGCTGCTGCACGATCGAATGATCGAAAGCCTGCTCCAGCCCGACATCGATCCCGCCACGCTGTTCCGCGAGCTGCCCGGCAAACCGATGCAGCACGTGCCGGTGCAGGCGTCGGGGCGCGCCGCTCTGGTGCGTGCCAACCGCGACCTGGGGCTCGCGCTGTCCGACGACGAAATCGATTATCTGCTCGATGCGTATCGAGGGCTGAAGCGCGACCCGACCGACGTCGAGCTGATGATGTTCGCGCAGGCCAATTCCGAGCACTGCCGCCACAAGATCTTCAACGCAACCTGGACCATCGACGGCGACCGGAAGGACGCCACGCTCTTCGGCATGATCCGCGCCACCCACGCGGCCGCGCCGCAGGGCACGGTGATCGCGTACAGCGATAACGCGGCGGTAATCGAGGGACGCATTGCGCGGCGCATGTATCCACGCAGCAATCACCCACACGGTGCCATCGGCACGGAGTACGCCGTGCGCGCCGAGCTGACGCACACCGTTTTCAAGGTCGAGACCCATAACCACCCGACCGCGATCTCGCCGTGGCCTGGCGCCGCCACCGGCGCGGGAGGCGAGATCCGCGACGAAGGCGCGACCGGTCGCGGGGCGAAGCCGAAGGCCGGCCTGTGCGGCTTCAGTGTGTCGAACCTGCGACTGCCCGATGCGCGCATGCGGTGGGAAAGCGATCGTGATCTCACCGGTGGTGCGAAAACCGAGGCTGACTACGGTTTCCCGGCGCGCATCGCCGACGCGCTGTCGATCATGATCGATGGCCCGATCGGCGCGGCCTCGTTCAACAACGAATTCGGCCGGCCCAACCTGCTCGGTTACTTTCGCGCGTTCGAAGCCAATGTCGGCGGCAGGCGCTACGGTTATCACAAGCCGATCATGATCGCCGGCGGCATCGGCAATATCCGTGACGAACAGACCCGCAAACTCGATCTGCCCGACGGAACGCTGCTGATCCAGCTGGGTGGTCCGGGCATGCGCATCGGGCTCGGCGGCGGCGCAGCGTCGAGCATGGGATCTGGAGCCAACACGGAGCAGCTCGACTTCGATTCAGTCCAGCGGGGCAACGCCGAAATACAGCGCCGCGCACAGGAAGTCATCGATCGCTGCTGGGGACTGGGCGATGGCAACCCGATCCTGTCGATCCACGACGTTGGCGCGGGCGGATTATCGAACGCCTTGCCGGAGCTCGCCGACAGTGCGGGCAAGGGCGCTCACATCAGCCTCGCCAGGATCCCGGTTGAGGAAAGCGGCATGAGCCCGCTGGAGATCTGGTGCAACGAATCCCAGGAGCGCTACGCGCTGGCGGTTGCACCTGACTCGCTGCCGGTATTCGACTGGATGTGCCGGCGCGAGCGTTGTCCGTACGCGGTCGTCGGCACGATCAGCGCGGACGGACGACTGCTTGTCACCGGCGAGGGCGACACCGCGGTCGACATGCCGATGAGCGTGCTGCTCGGCAAGCCACCAAAGATGCATCGTGACGTGGTGCACGTTGCGTGCGCTCTGCCCGCGCTCGATGTCGTCGGCATCGACATCGGGCATGTCGCGCTCGACGTGCTGCGGCACCCGACTGTGGCGAGCAAGAGTTTCCTGATCACGATCGGCGACCGCAGCGTTGGCGGACTTAACTGCCGCGACCCCATGGTCGGGCCGTGGCAAGTGCCGGTGGCCGACTGCGCGGTCACGCTGCTCGACTTCGAAGGGTATGCAGGCGAGGCGATGTCAATGGGCGAGCGCACGCCGCTTGCGATCATCGATGCTGCCGCCTCGGCACGCATGGCGATCGGCGAAGCATTGACCAACATCGCAGCCGCTGACATCGATCTCTCCCGCGTGAAGCTCTCCGCGAACTGGATGGCGGCGTGCGGGCAACCGGGTGAAGACGCGTTGCTGTTCGACGCCGTGGCTGCCGCCAGCGCGCTGTGCCAGCAGCTCGGTATCAGCATCCCGGTCGGCAAGGACTCGTTGTCGATGAAGACCGCATGGCGCGATGCAGGCGAGGACAAGGTCGTGTCCGCGCCCGTGTCGCTCATCATCAGCGCCGCCGCCCCGGTGGACGATGTGCGGCAGTCACTCACGCCGCAGCTACGCACTGACTGCGGCGACACGGTGCTGATCCTGATCGACCTCGGCGCGGGCAGGATGCGGCTGGGCGGATCGATGCTGGCGCAGGTGACGCAGCAGATCGGCAACCGTGCGCCAGACGTCGAAGATCCCGACCGCCTGGCGGCGGCGATCCGTGCAGTGCGCCAGCTCGCCCGCGCAGGCCGCCTGCTCGCGTATCACGATCGTTCAGACGGCGGGTTGTTTGCAGCCATTTGTGAAATGGCGTTCGCCGGCCACTGCGGGGTCACGCTGAACATCGACGTGCTGGCGATGGACCCGCTCGCCACAGACTGGGGCGACTTCAAGATTCGGCCGGAGCAGGTCGCGGTTCGTCGCAGCGAACTCGCGGTAAGCGCGCTCTTCAATGAGGAACTCGGCCTGGTGCTGCAGGTCCGTGATGCGGACCAGAGCGCGGTGATGAACGCGCTGCGGGCCGAAGGTCTCGGGTCGATCTCGCACATCATCGGCAAGCCGAACGCGCGCGACGTGATCGACGTGTGGAACGACGCCAGGCCGATCTTCAGCAGATCGCGCAGTGAGTTGCTGAAGGTTTGGAGCGAAGTGTCATGGCGCATCGCGCGGCTGCGTGACAACCCGGCGTGCGCTGACGCCGAGTACGAACGTGCCATTGATGCGGAGGATCGCGGCCTGTCGATCGCGCTCACGTTCGACCCGGCCGAAGACATCGCCGCACCGTTCATTGCACTGGGCGCGCGCCCGCAGGTCGCGATCCTGCGCGAGCAGGGCGTGAACAGCCAATACGAAATGGCCGCGGCGATGGACCGGGCGGGCTTTAATGCAGTCGACGTGCATATGACCGACTTGCAGAATGGTCGCGCACATCTGGAGGACTTCAAGGGCTTCGCCGCCTGCGGTGGCTTTTCCTACGGGGACGTGCTGGGCGGCGGCGGCGGTTGGGCCAAGACCATTCTGTTCAACGGCAAGCTCGCCGAACAGTTCTCTGCTTTCTTTCAGCGTCCTGACTCATTCGCGCTTGGCGTGTGCAATGGTTGCCAGATGATGAGCCAGCTTCACATGCTGATCCCGGGTGCGACACACTGGCCGCGCTTCGAGCGTAACGTGAGCGAGCAGTTTGAGGGGCGGCTGGTGATGGTCGAAGTCGCGCCGTCGCCGTCGCTCTTCCTCGCCGACATGGCCGGCAGCCGCATGCCGATCGCGAATGCGCACGGCGAGGGACGCGCCGTATTCCGCAGCGAGGAGGATCGGAACAAAGCGTTGGTCGCGCTGCGTTACGTCGACTGGCACGGCCGTGCCACCGAGCGTTATCCGCACAACCCCAACGGCTCGCCAGAGGGCATCACGGGCCTGACCACGCCCGATGGTCGTTTCACGATCGTGATGCCGCATCCGGAACGCGTGCGGCGCACGGTGCAGATGTCATGGCAGCCAACTGGCCTCGGCGAAGATTCGCCTTGGATGCGGATGTTCCGTAATGCGCGGCGTTGGCTCGGCTAGCGATTGGTCCCTGGTGTGGCGGCGCCGGCCCGGATGGATTGGTTCAGAACGACAAGGTCTTGTTATTTCGCGGCACCGCGGCCATCTCCGCCGGCAGACTGCCATTGTGGACGAGCGCAGAAGAAGTCATGAGACGGTATCTGTTACTCGCCGTTGTCGCGCTCCTGGTCGGCTGCGGCACGGCGCGCACGCTGGTGCTGGAGCCGACGCGGGCGGCCGACAGATTCGCGCGCGTCGAACTCATCGCCGATAGTCCGACGGTTTCGGTTCCCTCCGACGTCACGCAGAAGATCGAGTCGGCGAGCAGAAAAGGGGCTGTATGACTCCGGAAAGTTCACGCCGGGCCAGGACCTGAAGATTCTTTGCACGTTCGTATTGCAGAACCCGGGTGATCGCTTGTCCCGCTGGTTCTGGGGTGGCATCGGCAACGCCGGCGAAGGTATGGTCGTCGTGCAGGTGCGCTACATCGACGTGGTGGGTAAGGAGCTCGCTCGGACACAGGTCGAAGGTCGCATCGGCAGCGGATTCTTCGGCGGCTCGCTCGATGATGCAATCACCAAGGCCGGCGAAGACATCGTCGGTTTCACGGTGGCGAATTTCGCAGTGAAATAAACTGAACGAACTGCAGGAACATACCGAATCGCTCGCGGCTAAGAGCGCTGCACTGATGCGACGGGTATTTCCAAAGTGAAGGGTGGCTTTGGCATGCATCACCGCCCGTTCCGAATTAACGAAATTTGGGCGGCTCCCGGCGTATCGTGATTCCGGTTGTGGATTCGCTGGATGTACCCTTCAGCCTCGAACAGGAAAATTACGGACACTTCGAATGCCGGGCCAATTCAAACCTGTCGTCTTCGACCCCTACGGGAGACGACGCATGCGCTTGCGCCCGCCTCGATGGCTTGTGCTGCTTGTGCTCGGCATCGCGGTCGGCGCGGCTGGCGTCATCGTCGTCCAGGAGCGCTACCTGCCGCCACGTCTATCGGCCGACGAGTCGTCGAAACTGCGCAGTGCTTTCGACCAGGCCGACGCCGAGCGCCTCCGGCTGAAGGAGGAACTCGCTGAGACTGCGAAGCGGCTCGAAACAACGCTCGCTGACATGAAGGTCCAGAAGGACGAGCTTACTGCCAGCCGCACGGTTGCCGAGCGCCTGCGCGATGACGTGGCCTCCGTGATCGCATCGTTACCGCCAGATCCGCGCGGCGGGGTCGTTGAAATCCGCTCAGGGCGGTTCGCGTTGACGGGCGGAATACTTGCCTACGACGTGGTGCTCTCGCGCGACCGCGGAGCGAGCAAACCGATGACCGGAGTCATGCAGTTCATCATTGCCGGAGAATCCGCACGCGGTCCCGAATCCACCGTCACCCTGAAATCAATCGACGTGTCGATCGGCAGCCATGAGATCGTGCGCGGCAGCCAGGCCTTGCCCGAGGGTTTCAGACCGCGCCAGGTGACGATTCAAGTGCTCGATCGGGCCGCCGGAAGGGCATTGGGCATGCGCGTGATGCTGGTCAAATAGCCGAAATCCTGTGGAAAGCAGCAGGTTACGAAGGGGCCCGACGAGTTGGCCGCGGTTGCATAGCGACCTGCGCGCCCTTTGCAGACTTCAAGGAAAGGCCAGGCAAGAAGCGTTCGCGGAAGTACGACAGATATCGCATTCATCGCGCGCAACTCCGCCGAGATGCGCGATCGTATTTAACGCACCAATTGATGCCAAACAGCGCTGAAAGGAGTGCGGGCTCTCCAGTACCGGAGCAACCCGACAACGAATGAAGAAGGCTGCCAAGAGGAAGGTCGAGGGCGACGGGACCGGCGTCGTGTCCGCGATGCGCGGCTTGTTCCGGTCGTTTGCGAAGCTGGCCGAACAAGCGGGTGATGGGCGACCGCTGCTGCGCGGGCTGCGTGTCGCCCACGATCCCAAAGCCGACCGTTTCGTGGTGGTGCATAGTGGATCGCGAGTCGAGTTTGTACTTCTTCTCGATGCCAATAGTCAGCCTCCCCACGCAGAAGTCGAGTGCAGACGGATGGACTCCGCCGGCGCGACCGAGCAGACGACGATCGCCCGTTTTCGATATGACGACACCGGCGTCGTGTCACAGTCGACCGTCCCCGAGCTGATCAGCGAAAGAATCGACCAGGCGCCTGGCGCCTGGAGCATTGTCGCTGCCGTCATCTGGAACGCCCTGGAGGCTCGGGCGTAGAGCGGGAGCGCAAGGAACGGCTGGCGGGGAGGAGCGACGGCAGACTCAATCTGCCCTGTTCTGGAATGACTCGACCGCTTTGGTCTGCGCGACAGCTGACTGGGGGCGGATCTCGTTCAGCGTTGAGGCGTGCTTCGGCCGGGCGCTTCCATGTCTCGTTCATCCAGATGAAACCGATGTAGCGCCCGGTGCACGAGCGGTGACACCAGCACGCCGATCGAAACCAGGAACACCACGCCGGCGAACAGCGCATACGCAGACGCGAAGAGTTTGGCTTTGTCGCCGGGCAGTGGATCGACTGGCCCCATGCCACCCAGGATCATCGCGGCATTCAGCAGCGCGTCGATCCAGCGCATGTGCGCAAGCACGCGATAGCCGAGCACGCCGATCGCAAGCGCCATCGCAAGCAGCGCACCTGCCACGAGCGCCATTGTCACGAGGCGCCGCACAAAGACCGCGGGCGGCGCCAGCGGCTCGTGATGACGTTCGTAGATTATCCAGACGACTCCACAAAGCAAAGGGACGCCCGCGGCGCCCCTTTTTTATTCCATCGATTGTCGAAGCAGTTCGCCTACTGGATCTTTGCCTTGCTGCGCAGGCCCTCCATGAAGCCTTGGATGCGCTGCTGCTGCAAAGCCTCGCGCACCTGGTTCTGCACCTGTGCCAGCGGCGGGAACTGCGTGTCGCGCACGTCGTCAAGACGGATCACGTGCCAGCCGAACTGCGACTGCACGGGCGCGTCTGTGTATTTGCCTTTTTCCAGCTTGGTCATCGCCGCAGAAAACGGCGGGACGTAGGCGTCGGGGCCAGCCCAGTCGAGGTCGCCGCCCTTGGCTGCGGAGCCGGTGTCCTTCGATTTCTTGGCCAGTTCCTCGAATTTCGCACCCTTGCCCAGCTGGGCGATGATGTCCTTGGCTTCGTCTTCCTTCTCGACCAGGATGTGGCGCGCGCGGTATTCCTTGCCGCCCTGGGCCGCCTTCTGCTTGTCGTACTCGGCCTGCACCTGCGCGTCGGTAATCGGGTTCTTGCTCAGTTCGTCGCGCAGCAGCGCCTGCGCAACGACGTTCTGCCGTTGCAGCTCGAGCTGGAACTTGACATCTGCGCGCTCGGGGATGCCGCGCTTGATGGCTTCCTGCAGCACGATCTCGCGCTGGATCAGTTCGTCCTTGATGCGCTTGCGCAGTTCGGGTGAATCTTTCTGTCCCTGCTGGATGAACTGCTGTACCCAGGCGTCTTCACGCGACTTGGGAATGGGCTTGTTGTTGACGACGGAGATGTTCTGCGCGAGCGCGACACTCGCAAACAAGCTGGAAAATGCCGTGAACGCAAGAATTCGCAACATGTCTTTGGATTCCGAGAAGTTGAAGAAGAAGCGGCGCGCTGTCACTCGTCCGGCGCCAGCAGGGTCATCGACAGCGCATGAATTTCGCGCTGCATGAGATCATGCAAGGCATCATACACGAGGCGGTGCCGCGCCATTCGCGGCAAACCGCTGAACCGTTCGCTCACCATTCGCATGCGGTAGTGGCCGCCCCCGCTCTTGGCGCCTTCGTGTCCCGCATGCAGTGCACTCTCATCGTTGATCACGATTTCGAGCGGCGCAAGCGCCGCGAGGCGTAGCTGGATCTTTTCGATCGTCGCTTCAGGCATCCGGCGCTTCCTTGATATGACGCGACAGCCAGAAGCCCACGCCGAGCGTGAACACCAGCGTCAGGCCCATCAATCCAAACAGCTTGAAGTTGACCCAGGTGTCGGTCGGAAAATTGAATGCGACCCAGAGGTTGAGCACGCCGACGACGGTGAAGAACGCAACCCACGTCCACATCAGCTTCTCCCACACCGGTGCCGGCAGATCGATCTGCTGACCGAGCAACGACTGAATGAAGTTGCGTCTCCAGAAGAGCCGCCCCGCGACCAGGATCACCGCGAACAGCGCGTACAGGATGGTCGGCTTCCACTTGATGAAGGTTTCATCGTGCAGCCAGATGGTGGCGCCGCCAAACACGATGATCACGGCCACACTCAGCCATAGCATCGCGTCGACTTTGCGGCCGCGCGCGATCAACCAGCCCACCTGTGCCAGCGATGCGACGATCGCGATGGCGGTGGCCAGCAGGATGGGCGCCTGGTCCGCGGGGACTGCACCGTCGGCGACGAAAACGCCGAGATAACTGCTTGCCAGAGCCGCGGCCTGGGTCGGAAACGACGTGCCCAGCTTGTAGGCGATGAAGAACAGGATGATCGGAAAGAGATCGAAGAGGAACTTCACGCGGCAGCTTTCAGGGTGGGTGTCACGACGAGCACGACAAGTGCAGACCACCGGCCCAGTCTGGCGGCGCTGCCGAATACGGCTCGGACTCGGGTTGGTCGTCGAACGGCCGCTGCAGCACGCGCAGCAGGCGATCGACTTCGCTGAAATCGCGTGCCCCACCATCGCCCTGCGCCTTGCGGATCGCAATTTCGGCCAGGTAGTTGCGCAGCACGTACTTCGGATTGCCGCGGTTCATGCGTGCGGCGCGCTCCGCGTCGTGGCTGTCTTCGCGCTTCAGGCGCGCGCGATAGTCGGCGGCCCACGCGTCGAACGCGGTTCGATCGACGAATAGATCCCGGACCGGGGCATCATCCTGCGCGGCCCGCGGATCGACGCGCAGGTGGGACAGCGAGCGCCAGAAGATCGTCCAGTCGGCGCGGCCTTCGTCCAGCAGCACGATCAATCGTTCGATCAGTCCGTCGTCGCCATCCTGGGTCGAAGCCAGACCGAGCTTGGCGTGAAAGAGTTCCTCCATCGCCTGCGCGAACTCGTGCTTGTAAATCTCGATCACGGCCTGCGTGGCTTCGACATCGTTCGTCAGCGGAATCAGCGCCTGCCCTAGGCAGTACAGATTCCATTGCCCGATCTGCGGCTGCATGTTGTACGCGTAACGACCGTGGTCGTCGGAGTGGTTGCAGACATGCGCCGCGTTGAAGCCGTCCATGAACTGGAACGGGCCATAATCGATCGTCAGTCCGAGGATCGACATGTTGTCGCTGTTCATCACGCCATGGCAGAAGCCCACGGCCTGCCACTGCGCGATCAGTCGCGCGGTGCGACGGGTGACTTCAGCGAGCAATGCGAGATACGGCTGCGGCGCGTCGCGGCAGGCCGGGTAGAACGCGTCGATCACATGGTCGGCGAGCAGGCGCAGGTCTTCATGGAGGTTGCGCCAGTAGAAGAACTCGAAGGAGCCGAAGCGCACGAAGCTCTCCGACATGCGCGTGAGAACCGCCGCGGTTTCGACCGTCTCGCGGAACACCGGCTCATCGGCGCCCACCACAGTCAGCGCACGTGTGGTCGGGATGCCAAGGCCATGCATCGCCTCGGAGCAAAGAAACTCGCGGATCGACGAGCGCAGCACCGCGCGACCGTCGCCCATGCGGGAGTAGGGCGTCTTGCCGGCCCCCTTGAGTTGCAGCTCCCAGGCGCGGCCGTCAGCCCCTTTCACGCTGCCCAGAAGGATCGCGCGCCCGTCGCCCAATTGCGGCACGTAGACGCCAAACTGGTGGCCCGAGTACACGGCGGCCAGCGGATCAGTGCCGGGCGGCAGGCGATTGCCGGCGAATGCCTCAATGAATTCGCGCCGCTGCGCCTGCGCGGGATCGAGCCCGATCAGTTCCGCAGCCAGTCGGGAGAACCCCATCAGATACGGCTCCGCAATCGGGGTCGGGGCCAGTCGCGTATGGAACTGCTGTGGCAGGCGAGCGAAGCGGTTGTCCCATGGCAAGTCCTCGAGCACACGCTTGACGGACGCAGAAGCGATAGCGGTCGGGGGAAAGGGAAAATTCAACGAGGACTCCGATGGGGCCAGAATTGTAGCCGTGGACGCTTGTAAACTCGCTGGACAAGACCACGATACGCAAGAGGAGACCGACCATGCTTAAGGGTTTGATGATGTCGACGCCGTTGGCGATCTCGTCGCTGATCCGGCACGCCGACCGCCACCACGGTGACGCGCAGATCGTGTCGCGCCGGGTCGAGGGCGACATCCATCGCTACACCTATCGCGACCTGCACCGCAGAGCCCGCCAGATGGCCAATGCGCTTGGCACCCTTGGCGTGCAGATGGGCGACCGCGTGGCCACGCTGGCCTGGAATGGCTACCGGCACATGGAGTTGTACTTCGCGGTGTCGGGCGCCGGCGCCGTGCTGCACACGATCAATCCGCGGTTGCATCCGGAGCAGATCGCCTGGATCGCCAATCATGCGGACGACAAGGTGCTTTTCTTCGACATCACATTCCTGCCGATCATTGAGGCGATTGCTGCGCACTGCAAGACGATCCGTACGTATGTGGCGATGATCGACAAAAGCAGGATGCCGGCGCAATCAAAAGTCGATCTGGTGTGCTTCGAGGACCTGATCAACGCGAACTCAGACAAGTTCGATTGGCCGGAGTTCGACGAGAACCAGGCGTCATCGTTGTGTTACACGTCGGGTACGACCGGCAATCCCAAGGGCGTGCTGTACAGCCATCGCTCGACGATCCTGCATACCTTTGCCGCGGCGCTGCCCGACGCACTGAACATGTCGGGGCGGGACGCAATCCTGCCGGTGGTGCCGATGTTCCACGTCAACGCATGGGGCCTGCCCTATGTGGCCGCGATGACCGGCGCCAAACTGGTATTTCCGGGCGCGGCGCTCGACGGCAAATCGCTGTTCGATTTGTTCGAGAACGAAAAGGTCACCGTGTCGGCCGGCGTGCCGACCGTGTGGCAGGGGTTGCTGACCTACATCGAAGCGAACAACCTGAAGTTCTCAACCATGAATCGCACCGTGATCGGCGGCTCGGCCTGCCCGCCGGCGATGCTGCGGCTGTTCCAGGACAAGTACGGCGTGCAGGTGCTGCATGCGTGGGGCATGACCGAGATGAGCCCGCTGGGAACCGCGTGCACATTGAAGGAGAAGCATCGCAACGCAACGCCGGACGAGCGACTGCAGGTGCAGTACAAGCAGGGCCGGGTGATCTTCGGTGTCGACATGAAGATCGTCGGCGATGACGGCGGCGATCTGCCATGGGATGGCAAGGCCTTTGGCGATCTGCTGGTACGCGGGCCATGGGTGGTGCGCGAGTACTTCAAAGGCGAGGGCGGCAATCCGCTGACGAGCGACGGCTGGTTCCCTACCGGGGACGTATCGACGATCGATCCTGACGGCTACATGCAGATCACCGACCGCAGCAAGGACGTGATCAAATCGGGCGGTGAATGGATCAGCTCGATCGACATCGAGAACGTCGCCGTTTCGCATCCGGCGGTAGCGATGGCCGCATGCATCTCGGCGCGGCACCCGAAATGGGATGAGCGCCCGCTGCTCGTCGTGGTCAAGAGACCCAACGCGGAAGTCACGCGCGAGCAGATGCTGGCGTTCTATCAAGGCAAGATTGCCAAGTGGCAGGTACCCGACGATGTGGTTTTCGTCGACAGCATTCCGCTTGGCGCCACCGGCAAGATGCTGAAGAACAGGTTGCGCGAACAGTTCAAGGACTACAAGCTGCCGGGAGTCTGAATCGGCAGCCGGCAGTCCGCAGCGAGATCGAGCTGCGCACTGCCATGACCTGCTGCCGACCGCCAGCCACCGACTTACATTTCCCTCACCAAGGAGAAAACGATGCGTCGCATCTTCATCCAATGTGCAGCCGCGGGCCTCGCGCTGACGGCGATCACGGGCGTTACCGCACAGACCAAAGGCGGCGGGCAGACCGTGCGCATCGCCTTCATGGATCCATTGTCCGGTCCGTTTGCGGCGGTTGGCCAGAACATCCAGCGCCACTTCCAGCTTGCGGCCGAGATCGTCAACAAGAAGGAACTGGCCGGGCCGGGGGTGAAGTTCGAGATCGTGCCGTTCGACAACAAGGGATCGCCGCAGGAGTCGCTGACACTGCTGCGCTCGCTCATCGACCAGAAGATCCAGTACGTGACCCAGGGCAACGGCTCGCACGTGGCGATTCCGCTTGCCGATGCGATCGCCAAGCACAACGAGCGCAATCCGGGCCAGGCCATCGTGTTCCTGAACTACGCGGCAGTGGATCCGGATCTGACCAACAGCAAGTGCAGCTTCTGGCACTTCCGCTTTGACGCCAACACCGACATGAAGATGGAGGCGATCACGGAGTACATGAAGGGTCGGCCGGAAATCAAGTCCGTCTACCTTCTGAACCAGAACTACTCGCATGGCCAGCAAGTCACGCGCGTCGCGAAGGAGCTGCTCGGCCGCAAGCGGCCCGACATCAAGATCGTCGGCGAAGATCTTCATCCGCTGGGGCAGGTGCGCGATTTCTCGCCTTACATTGCCAAGGTTCGTGCGTCCGGCGCCGACACGGTCATCACCGGTAACTGGGGCACCGACCTGACCCTGCTGATCCGGGCCGCACGTGACGCGGGACTGAACGTCAATTTCTACACCTATTACGCCGGCGTGATCGGTACGCCGACTGCGATGGGCGCGGCCGGCGCCGAGCTCGTGCGCCAGGTGTCCTATTGGCATCCGAACATCGAGAAGTACCCGGCCGAAGATCTGTACACGGAATTCAAGAAGAAGCACAACGAGGAGTGGTACACGCTGGCGTCGTACACGTCGATGACGATGCTGGCCGAGGCGATCAAGCGCGCCAAATCAGCCGAACCGCTGCGCGTCGCCTACACGATGGAAGGCCTGAAGATGCCAAGCATCATGGGCGAAATCGAGATGCGCGCGACGGACCATCAGTTGCAGCAGCCGCTGTTCGTCTCGGTCTGGACCAAGGCGGGCGGTGAGGTCAAGCATGACTCAGAGAAGACCGGTTACGGCTTCAAGACGGTGCGTGCGATTCCGACCTACGTCGCCTCGCAGCCGACCTCGTGCACCATGCAGCGGCCGCCGAAGCCGTAGACGAAACGGGAACGAGTCCAGTTCGCGAACCCCGGCGGCCCGGCTTGTTCCGGGCCGTTTTGTCTAAGGTGGCGCCGCGGTGACTTTCGATTTCTTTCTGGTTCAACTGCTGAACGGCATCAGCTACGGGCTGCTGCTGTTCATGCTCGCGTCCGGACTGACGCTGATCTTCTCGATGATGGGCGTGCTCAATTTCGCCCACGCGAGCTTCTACATGATCGGCGCGTACTTCGCTTACCAGATCAGCCGGTGGGTCGGTTTCTGGCCGGCGCTCATCCTTGCACCGCTGGCGGTCGGCGTGCTTGGCGCCGTGGTCGAGCGCTTCGGCTTGCGCCGCGTGCATAAGTGGGGGCACGTGCCGGAACTGCTGTTCACGTTCGGGCTGTCTTACATCATCGTCGAACTGGTACAGGTGATCTGGGGCCGCGCCGCGGTGCCTTATTCGGTGCCGGCAGAACTGGACGGTCCGATCGCATGGCTGCAGCGACTCGGCCTGACATTCCCGAAGTACAGAGCCTTCATGATGGCGGTGGCGGTTCTAATGCTGGTGTCGACCTGGCTGCTGCTGACGCGCACGCGGATCGGGCTGGTGATACAGGCCTCGCTCACGCACCCGCAGCAGGTCGAAGCGCTCGGCCACAACGTGCCGCGTGTGCTGATGGGCGTGTTCGGCGCCGGCTGTGCGCTCGCGGGTCTGGCCGGTGTGATTGGCGGCAATGCCTTCGTGACCGAGCCCGGAATGGCGGGAGCGGTTGGTGCGATCGTGTTCGTGGTGATCGTGTTTGGCGGCATGGGATCGCTGAGTGGCGCCTTCATTGCCTCGCTGCTGCTCGGCTTGGTCGACGCGTTCGGCAAGACGAGCGACGCCTCGATCGGCGGTCTGTTGCGCTGGTTCGGCACGACGGTCGACCCGCAGACCTTCGGCTACGCCGTGTGGAAGCTCACGCTGGCACAGGTCGCACCTGTGTTGCCGTTCCTGTTGCTGGTGCTGATCCTGATCTTCCGGCCGAAGGGCCTGATGGGCACACGCGAAGACTAG
>Ga0209682_10000022_pt1 | contig 48821 bp, 87 predicted proteins | sample DOMMetBare2Fresh_2_FD_187471 | JGI IMG/M metagenome (GOLD analysis project Ga0209682, IMG submission 187471) | Wetland sediment microbial communities from St. Louis River estuary, USA, under dissolved organic matter induced mercury methylation -... | ecosystem: Environmental > Aquatic >... | reverse complement strand
ACCTGAGCGACGCCGACCTGAGCGCCGCCAACCTGAGCCGCGCCGACCTGAGCGACGCCGACCTGAGCGACGCCGACCTGAGCGACGCCGACCTGAGCGCCGCCAACCTGAGCGACGCCGACCTGAGACGCGCCAACCTGAGACGCGCCAACCTGAGACGCGCCGACCTGAGACGCGCCGACCTGAGCGACGCCGACCTGAGCGCCGCCGACCTGAGCGCCGCCGACCTGAGACGCGCCAACCTGAGACGCGCCAACCTGAGCGCCGCCGACCTGAGCGCCGCCGACCTGAGCGACGCCGACCTGAGCGCCGCCGACCTGAGCGACGCCAAAGGGCTGTTTTCAGCTATTGAATACATGGAAAAGAATTTCGAAACCGATGATCTTGGCTACATCGTTTACAAGTCCTTTGGCGAAAACTATACGCCGCCGGAAGGATGGACGATAGAACCCGGCGCGATCATCCGTGAAAACGTGCAACCATCGCCTACGGTCAATTGTGGTTGCGGTGTCAACGTCGGCACGCGGACATTTGTGAGTCGTGAATGTCGTCAACAAGTATGGAAGTGCCGTATCCGCTGGCAGTGGGTGGTAGGCATCGTCGTTCCATACGCGACCGACGGCAAAATCCGCGCCGAACGTGTGGAACTGATCGAACCGTTATAACGAAACGTAAATTTTTAGGAGGGGGTTCACATGAACGTCACCCGCAATAACGTCCGCTTTTACTTAGCGGGAATCCTGACCGGGCTACTCATCCTGTGGCTGTACTGCACAACACCGTGCGAACCGCAACCGAAGCGGGCGCGGGCACTGCGTCCGGGGCACAAGGGCGGGCGCATTATCGACATTTACGAGACGGGCGAGTTTGAGAAGGCGGCGAATCAGTGACACCCGCCAGCGAACCCCTGGAAGCAGGGAACGGGGACACAGACCCGACGGCACACGACACCCGCACAGGTGGGACGGCAGACATCGAAATGATTTTAGTAGAGCAGGGGAAATAATGGACAAAAATCGCATTCGCACACAGTTAATTGGCATCGCGGCTCTCAACGGGATTCTGATCGCAGAAACCGAGGGCAGCGGCTATTGGTTCGAATGGACGAAAGAACTCAACACGCTGCTGCTGCAAGGCGGCGATGAATTGATGGACATGTATCGCGAGGTCACTGGCGAATCTGACACCGAAGAATTTGCGCCGTTGACGAATGTGAACCTGTCAGATACCCGCGAAATTCCAGCGGTGCGCATGTATGACGAAATTGGCAACGAAGTCGAGGCGCTAAAGCAGCGCGGGACTTATGGGGGGTAATCATGGAACCAAAATTCACACCCGAAGAAATGCAGGCGTTACGCGCTCCATTCCCGTTGAATCACCACATTGTACGCGAGGGACATAAGGAAGGCGGCAAAATCCGCTGGTTTGTCTACATTGACCGCAGCGCCGTACAAGATCGGTTAGACGAAATGTTCCCCGGCGAATGGGAAACAACCGAGCCGAAAATGTATCCGGTTGAAACACGGACGATTAAAGACGACGGAACAATCGAAACCAGTCATGAAATGTCCGCAACGATGGGGATTACCATTCGCGGATTAACCCGATGGGACGGCGGCGAAAGTGACGATGGCAGCACGAAAAGCGCCATCACCAACGCATTCCGGCGTACCGCTGCTTATGGCTGGGGAATTGCTCGTTACTGCTATGACATTGACGTACGAATCAAAACCGAAACCTACTCATCAAAAGGCGCTGATGGACGCTGGCAAACCGATTGGAAAAAATTCGATCAGGTTAAGCAGCAAGCAATGGATCAATTCACCCAGTGGTACAACCGCACGTTCGGCCCGTCACTTGTTAACCGGAATGCCTCAGAATCGCACCAGGAAGCCCAACAGGACGCGCGGGCTGCGGGCGACTATCAAGGGCAGAGGCGCACGCCACAACAGGCTTTAAAAGGCAACGGCGCACCCCCGGCAGGCCAAAAAAAAGACTCTAGCTCTGAATCACAGGAATGGACAGCAACGGCGGTAACAGTGCGCTTAAGTCAAGCCGGTAAGCCGTATTTGCAATATACCTGCGATCAGGGCAAACCGACCGGTTACGGACGCGACCTTTTGCGCGGCGCAGGCTATGACTGTGAAGGATGGACAACCGTTGGCGAAACCTATCCACTTGTTCCGCCTGTAAAGGTGACAGTGGTGCAAAACGGGGGTTTCTGGAATGTCACCGCGCTGGCGATTGATCTAAGCAAGGTGGACTTCAACGCATGAACGAAATCCTTATCGACAAAGACGATTTGACATGGGAGCAGCTTATGGCGCTCCCAGATACGCCAGTGATTGCCGAACTGCGCACGTATGAAAAGCTAATGTGGTTTGCTATCGGCAAGTATGAGCAGCGAAAGGTAGCGGCGTAACGATGGCCTATAGCAAGTACCGCAATCGGAAGTGTGAAATCTTCGGACTGACTTTCGACAGCATCAGTGAGCGTGACCGCTACCTTGTCCTGCTGGAAATGCAGCAGGACGGTGAAATCCATCACCTCGAATGCCAGCCCAAGTTTGTCCTGTTACCAGCGTTCAAGGATTGCGAAGGCAACAAGGAACGCGCGATTACGTACAAAGCGGATTTTCAGTATGTCGATGCCAGCGGGCGCGTGATCGTCGAGGACGTGAAATCGGTTGGAACAAAAGCCAGTCGCGATTGGAGCCTGCGCAAAAAGTTATTCAAGCACCGTTTTCCAGACATCGCATTACGCGAGGTGATGGCGTGAACATCGAAACCGTTCAGATTACCGACCGTCTACGCCGTTTGAATGACCTTGAACACGTTATTGCCCCCGGCCTGCAAACCTTTATCGAGGTCGGGGAAGCGTTGGCAGAGGTTCGTGACGATGAATTATGGCGCGATGCTGGATACACCGCATGGGAGGATTACCTTACGACGCGCTGGAACTTTGGAGCCAGTCGCGCAAGGCAGATCATCGGCGGCGCAAAAATCACGCGCCACATTGAAAGCGTTACAGGTGTAACGCTGATGAACGAAAGTCAGGCACGACAGGTTAAAAGCGTATTGCGGCGCTATCCAGAGGAAATCCAGACACTCGCCCTGGAAGCGGTCAGCAAGCACCCCGGCGGCATTACGGCAGATCGCTTAGAAGCCAACTGCGTAACCTTGATGGAATACGCGACAACAGGGTACGTAACCGCTGAAAACGGGGAACAACTCGCGATTCACAATGCGGTGAAAGCAAACCGCACTGAACAGGGCATCGCGAGAAACGAAATGAAAAAGCTGCTGGATTCATCGGCAACTATCGCCCGCGTGTATGACCAGGACGACGGTAGTTACATCGTCGTCAAAATCGGACGCGGCGAAAACACAAGCATTGGCAGCGGGCAGCACGTCCGCTTAGTGATTATGGAGCAGGGATAAATGAGCAAGGTAATTTTGATTACGCCAACCGGTAACACAATCGCGGTTTCAGCAAAGGAAGCAAAGCTGCGCTTGGCCGCCGGGGTAGGCTACCGGAAACTGGATACCCGCGACGTGAAGGTGAAACTGGCGACGAAACCGGAGGATTTTAAATCATGACCACACTTTTACGAGCGCCCGGAAACAACCCGACACCCCGCGCGGTGGTTCGTACCGCCCCCGGCATGGTCGCCCTGGATGCGACGTGTGTAACGCCTGCTGTGCGCTGGTACACGCTGGTGGAACTCGAAGCGGTCAACGGCAAGGCAGCGGTCAAAACGGCTTGCAAAACACCTATAGAGCTAACCATTGAACCTATCCAAGTGTCACCGTCGATGACATGGCATAAGCACGCGCACAACATAGATGTGATGGCTAAACAATTGGAATCCGACATACGCGATTGTATCCGACCGGCGAGTTGGCGCAAGACACGATACGAGTACAAGCAAACATTAAACGACCGCATTGAGTGGGCGTCGTTAGATTTTGATGTCTACCCGCGTGACGTGTTCCTGGGGATGGCAACTTACCTCGCACACATGGAAGCGGCGAAAGTCGATCAACACGCGGCGGCTAAATCCGCGCGGATGATTATGAAGGCCATCGCCGAAGGCCAGTTGCCGGAGGCCGCGTAATTATGCCACCGCGAACCTACACCGGGCGACAATCGTGCCGCCTTAGCGAGTTCCACATGGGGCTACACGAACAAGCCTACCAACGCGCGACTGAGTTTAATGCGCTGCTGAAAGCGGGACTATCCCAAAGCGAGGTCGCACGCAGGTATGGTATTTCCCCGTCAACCGTGCGCAACGCGCTCAAACGTCAGGGGATGTTGTAATGGGACTGCATAAACATTTATGCATACCGGAATCATCAGTCTACGAGATGCATGAATACTACCGGCAAGGCTACAGCATCCGCGAAACGGCACTCAAATTCGGACGTTCGCCGCATGGTGTGTTGAATGGGTTTCGCCGCTGTAACTTACCGGTTCGAACCCGTGTGCATTCGAATTATTTACACAACGATCTGGATACCGAAGTTAAAGCGATGTATCGGGATCATCTCAACGGCATGACATACCAGCAAATCGCAGCGAAATATTATGTGAGTTTGAGCGCGGTTAAAAAGCGTTTTCAGTCCAGACGCTTAAAAGGGCGGGTAGGGGGAAGCAGGGTGAAAGCATGACAGCACCGAAACCGACACCGCGCCAACTAGCAGCCATGCACGAAATACGCCGCCAACTGCTGCGAGACAACATTCGCGCGGCATTTCTACAGGCGAAACACCGTGCAATTACCGAACGGTTGGAAGCGATAAATAAGGGGAGGGCAGTAGCATGAATCCGTTAGGGTTTATCCAAATCGACATATGCGAACATCGCGAGGAATGGGTTGTTGATCGCGTGACCGACGTGCGCGAATCCTGCCTGACAAAGCACGGCAACCGCTTACGCCTGGAACGCCTGCTCATTGGCGACGTGGCGCTGTTTGGGATTCTGATGGTATCGCGGATCAATGACGACACCTACCAGATTTACAAACGCAAATACACATTCGAAGCTGCGCTGGCAATGATCGAAAGTCGCATGGAGGACGCGCAACCGAAACCGGGTAAGGTATCGAAACCGCGCACCCGGAAACCGAAAGCGAAGAAGTTTCGCCCGCCGCCCGTTGGTCAATTGGCATTGTTCCAGGTATCCGCATGAAGCGCCTACTCCTACTCGCACTCCTAGCAGCCTGTACCCCGGTCACGCCGCCAACGGTGACGGTTGTCACCTCGACACCGACGATCACCGTTACCGCGTCACCGAGCGCAACGGATACGGCTGTACCAACGGACACCCACACGCCCACGAGTACGCCGACGGACACGGACACCCCGCGCCCGGTGCATACCTGGACGCCGCTACCGACACGGACGGACACGCCAACACCAACCGCGTCACCGTCTCCGACTGTCGATCTACCGACACCCACCCGCGAACCGTCATTCACGCCGACGGTCACACGGACGCCAGCGCCGACGGCTACTAGTGATGTGATCGACTTCGGCTACCCGGTCACGATTACGATTACGCCGCCGCGTGTGGTGTCGCATGAGTTCGAGTGTATCCGCCGCTACTTTGACGTGACATGGGAGCCGGGACGGATAAGGATTTACCGGCGCGACAAGGGCGGTTACTTCGAGTGCATCGGGAACCCGTTGCCGGTACAGCAGAACGCGAGGGCGCGATGATTTACCCGGCGGCGCACGTATTGGCCGACTACAGGAGTGTGTGAAGATGAATGAACTAATCGACAAAAGCTATCTCGAAAAAATTGAACCGTTACTCAAGAAATGGAATGACGCTTGCCGTAAGGCGCTGGACACTATCAATGCGATTGCACGGGGCGAGTACGACGCCTAGCGCACCGGCAGCGGGCGACGGGCAGCGGCGCGGGGGACGGGTGTGTGTGAAGTTGGTAGGTTTTGAGAGGGAATTGAGGTTTTAAATGTTACTTGTTTCAGACAATTTGTGCTATAATATAGGGGTAATTTCACCCCAATTTAAACGCGAACGGACTTGCAGTCAACAAGTCCGGTTCGCTAAGCAATCAGCGTCAAAGGAGGACGTGAATGCCTAACAACAGTTTACCACACCCCGAATCTGAATCGCAAGTAAGGAACCCGCCTGAATTGCATTTCACCTATATCGGTGAATATTGCGAGTTCATTACGCAGCACATTGATGAAATTTTAGACCGTGATGAAACAGGCGACCAGATAGCCGGTTTTGTCGTGCGTGTCGCCAGTCTTATCAACGACATTGATGTTCGGTTTGGCAATGGGTTATTAGTCGAATCTGTTGAGCGATACATCGAAGCCCATCACCCCGAATTGCCATATGTGCAGGGCGGTGTCGAATGAGCGTCAAAATTATGGGAGAGGCATGGGATTTAGACCTCCCGGCCTCAAAACTGCTTGTACTTTTGGCTATGGCTGACCATGCTGACCATAACGGAAATAACGTTTATCCAAGCGTTGAATTGATCGCGTGGAAAACGGGATACTCCGAAAGCCAAGCCCGCCGCATCATGAAGGCACTGGTCAAAGACGGGATTCTTTCAGCGCAAGCCAGACCGGGACGTACTACCCTTTACTCAGTTCGCTTAGAAAACGGTAAGAAGAAAGCACCGTTTAAGCGTTCAAATACGGGGTGTCAAATTGAAACCCCTGTCATAGCTGTGACACCCCAGGGGTATCATAGCCATGACACCCCTACCCCTGTCATAGCTGTGACACCCGAACCATCATTAGAACCATCAGATAAACCTATTGCGGCTAGTGCCGCAAAGAAAACAACACCCGCTGCGCTGATGAATCCCATGAAAGATGCCATTGCAGCAGCGTTTCAATATAAATGGGAGACAATGAGTAAGCCTGAAAAGAATCTGGTTCAACTCACTGCAAAGGAATTATGTGAGGCGGGCGTTATCCCTTCGGAAGTTCCCGCGCTTTATGCCTACTGCAAAGGGCGGTTCTCAAACTTCAAGCCCCGCGCATTGTCTACTAATGTATCGGACTGGCGAAAATCCACTAGCGGTAATGTGTCGGTACTCGATGGACTGAGGTTAGTTTCATGACGACCACAGCCGATCAGGTATTGTCTATTCTGAAAAGTTACGACCTCAAGGAACTGGGGGGCGGCAAGTATCGCAGCCGCTCCCCCCTCCGCGCGTCGTCTGATTCGCGTAGTTTCACCTTGCAGATTCACCCCGACGGCGAACACGGCGCATTTGATGACAAGGCCGGGGGCGAGTTTGGTTCGCTGTACACGCTGGCGGAGCGACTTGGTATACAGGTGGAGCGTAAGCAGGCCACCGAAACCAAGCGCCACTATGAAAATATGGAGGATTACGCGCGGGCGCATGGGGTGACGGCGGATGTGTTGCGGGCGGCGAAGTGGGAGCAAGTCGAGCAGACGGACTCGAACGGCAAGCTACGACCGGCGCTGAAAATTCCCACCAAAAACGGGGCACGGTTCCGATTCCTGGACGATGGAAAACCGACCTATCACAGTCCCGGCGGGTATAAAAATTGCTGGTTTGGATTACAGCGGGCAATCGACATTGCGCAGAAAACAGACCAGCCGCTTGTGTTATGCAATGGTGCACCGTCGGTTGTGGTTGCCCAGCATCACGGGATTGCAGCGGCAGCATTAGCGGGCGGGGGGCAGAAAATCCCAACCGATTTACTTGCTGAACTGCGCACGGCATGGCAGGGCGAAATTGTCATTGCGATGGATTGTGACGCCGAAGGGCAAACCGCTACCAAAAACTACCACGAACAATTACCCGGCGCGTCGATCATTGATTTAGGGTTATCGGCACGCGGTGACTTAGCCGATTTTTGCACGCTCTATAACGGCACAACTGGCGATGAGATTAAGCGCCGCGCCATCAAATTCGATGTGTATGAGGAAGCGTTAGACACCAAAGCGTTATCAACCGTCCTGGGCGAATTAACCGCCGTTCGTAAAGCCGAGGGTAAAAAGGACGATCTTAAACTTACTGAGTTACTGGACAAAACGCAGCACGAAATTGACCAGCTACGTCAGAAAGCGCAACCCGAAACCCTGCGTTCATTTGCAGACATTGCCACATTCAACCTGAAACGATTGGACGAACGGCGCAAGAATCCCGGTCAATTACTTGGCTTGCAAACGTATATGCCTAAGTTAGACCGGATCATTGGTGGTTGGCAGGGCGGGCGGGTGCATGTGATTTACGGCGATACCAACATGGGCAAGTCAACGCTTGCAGTGAGTATCGTTTCCCCGTTTATCAAACAGGGGGCAGGGTTGATTGTGCCGACGGAATCCCCGCCCAACACCTATCTTGATAAGTTAGTCGCGTGTATCTGCAAGATACCCTATGACCTGATTGAAACCGGCCAATTGGACGATAAGCAATACCGCATGGTGCAATCGGCTTACAAACAACTTGAAGCCATGAATTGTCACATCCTGGATTCGGGGAGTCCAACGCCGCATAGCATCGCCAGCGCAGTACGCGAGGGTGTGCGCAAATACGGTTACAAATGGGTACTGATTGACAGCATGAGCAAGATGAAAATTCCCGGTACGAATGACATTTATGAGACAACGCGCATTGTAGCCGACGGATTACAAGACCTTGCCCGCGAAACAAATTTGCCGTTTCTGGTGACATGCCAGGTCGGGCGCAACTTGAAAGATCGCGCCAACAAAACCCCACTGCCTAACGACGCGCTAGGGGCTGGCACAGTGGAGCAAAACGCCGATGTCATCATGAGTTTGTATAACCACAATCATTATGTGAAGCTGGGCACGGCGAACCCTGACGACAAATTCCCGCCGGATAGCGCCCTTGTGCGGATCATTAAGCACCGTTGGAAGGACGCTATTAACTTAGGCGTGATGCTCAAGTTTGTTGGTGGCAGTGGGTTCTATGAAATGACCGATCAGGATGAACCAGGGGAGGTTGTATTTTGAAAGCACGATACACAGCGCCGATTACCCGGCGTGAGGCCGAGCAGTTTATCCGGGCCAACGTTGGCAACGTGCGCTTGCCAGCGGGTGCGCGTTACGTATGGTTGGCGGGCGTGCAAACTGTGACCGACCAACCCGGCGTCTATTTATGCGCTGCTAGCGGTGGATTGAATGGTGTGCAGGTGATTAGCGAAGGGAGTAAGGTAGCGTGAATAAGAATGGGTTATTTTCAATGTTGCTGATTTCGGTGTTTATCACAGCGATTCAACTTGCATTGACCGGTTTTGTACTATCTCAGTTGTGGGCGTGGTTCATTGTTCCAGTGTTTCATGTATCCGAATTGACGGTTGCGCAGGCGATTGGGGTTGCACTTGTCGCCGGTTTCGTCACCCATAAGCCTGATTTGAGTGAGGGTGACGAGGCACGTAAGTTCACGAAACTGGCAACCGATGCTGTATTACACCCGGTGCTATTCCTGATAATCGCTTTTGTAGTTCGGTTGCTGGCAGGTTCCTCATGAACTGGAACCGGGCGCTCGACGGGTTACGCATCGGCATGTATCGGCACATCTTTTGGGATTCGTGCGGGTACTGGACACTGACCCCGGCGCAACTGTGCACGGTGACGCGGGTACATGCGCACATGGTCGCGAGTATCGAATATTTAGTGAGGGTAGAAAACGAGAGGATGGGACAATCGTGAACTGTGTGCTAGGGATCGTTGTTGTTTCGGTAGTGGCTTACGTGGGGATGCGGTGGGGGATACCCTGGATTATCGGCCTGTTGTGGCATGAAGGGAGTCCGAGGTTATGAAACCTAACATCAGTACGCCTGACTTCGCTACGCAGTTAGTCTACCCGGCGACGTGGCGCAAGGAAAGCATCGCCACCTATGAACGGCTGGCGGCACTGGGCAAGGTCGATCAAGCCGAGGTGGACAGGGTGGAAGCGCGGTTACAGTGGTTCCGATCATTGAGAGCGGCCTAGCGCCGGGGGTGAAACATGGCATCAGATAAGCAGCTTTACGAAGCGCACAGAGAAGGGTGGACATACCGCCAGATCACAGACCGTTTTGGATTTGAAAGCGAAGACGGTGTGCGATCACGGGTTGGACGGTATGCCCGCAAACAGTTTCAGAGTTTACCGGATACCGTGCCCTTTCCGATAGTTGCAAGGGGTAGTGACTCAAGACATCAGATTATCCCTAAGATTATACAAATGCCGGTCTTACGGAGTCCGCTGCTGGTTTTTGCAGATGTGCATGTCCCTACGACTGAATGGACGATGTTTGAACTGATGTGTAAGTTTGCTGAGAAGCACCTACCCAAAGGGGCACGCACAGGCGCGTTAGTGGGTGATTTATTTAATCTGGACGCTATCAGTCAGTACGATCATATTATCGCGCCGTACTCTATTCAGACTGAGATGGATTATGCAGAGGGTGCAATCGAATACTTGCTGGCCGTTCTGGATACGCTGTACATCAGTATGGGCAACCATGATTATAGACTTTTCAAATTATTGGCGGGTGATTTTGGCGCTACACGACTAGGCAAAATGATTACTAAGCATGTCGAATCAGGGCGCGTGGTCATGACTGATAAAAGTCAGATGGTAGCAATCCAGGCTGGGCATATCTGGCGGCTTACTCATCAGCGCAACTATAGCAGGATTAAGGGGCGCGTGGCCTCCGATCTGGCGATTAAACACCAGTGCAATGTAATTACGCATCACGAACATCATGTAGCGGTTTTGAGAGACACTTACAATCGCTATACCGCGATCAATAACGGGGCACTGGTGGACTATGAAAAGTTGGTTTACGTGCAACTAGTAGACAGTACATCAGGAGTGATGTGTAATGGGTTTACGTATCTCAGTAATGGGGTAGGGCACTTACTGACACCCTACGACACAATGACTGATTGGGATATATGGGGATTAGGTAGCGCCGCACTGTTTGCGATTGAAGCGGCTAAACTCAAGATGGAACGGCTAACCATGCCGATAGCGGACGTGTTGCCAGTAGCAACCGTCGAAAGCGAGGCAGCATGAGTAACGATAACCAGTACACGGACGCCTGGCAGCTACGCGCCGCCAGTGATCCTACGTTGCGGGCGGATGCGTCGTTTATGCAGTGGCGTCAGCTTGCGCAGGCCGAACGCCGGATTGCGGAGTTGGAAGCGATGATCGCCGGGCTAACCAAAACGTGTGACGACTTGGAACGGAAAGCGCAGCATAACGCCGATGTTGCGGATACGTTGGCGACGGAGAAGGAACGATTAATCGACGCGCTGGAAGGCGAATTGTTTTTCCAACGGTTGCGCCGGGATAATTGGCACGACAAATCACCGGAATATCATCATCGTAGCGAGATCGTGGAAGCGTTGGAACGGGTACAGGCCGCGATGAAAGGGGATACCCATGAGTGATTACGTAAATGACGTTGAAAAGCGATTGCTCGAAAGGTGGTACGGGGTGCATACTCGTGACCGCAAGTCATGGAACGCCGAACCGCTGAATTACGACATATGGTACATCCAGGACGGTCAACGGTTGCTGCTGGATTACTACCGTGAACTGGAAGCCGAGCGTCGCCAACTGCAAGCGGTTGCACAAGCCGCGCGGGTTGTATCCGCAGACGCGGCGGCATTGAAGCATCTGGAATCCAATCTAAGCGGTGATCCGGTCATAGACTCGAATTCGTGGGATGCTGCATACACGCTGCTGTACACGGATAACCGCAAACTGGAAGCTGCGCTTAAGGCGCTGGAAGGGCATGAGTAGCCTGTAAAACACAAACGCCGCAGGGGAGGGCGGCGCTGTGCTGAGGAAAGGTAGACATCCGTCTAGCAGTGGACACTCTGTATACTATTACAATGCAATCGGAGTGTCAACATGGCTATCATCAACCTGGATATTAAACAGTTTAAAAGCGAATACGTTCGCTTACGTGATGACTATGGCGCTAAGAGTGTACCCGTTATCAATGTCGAAATCGTTGACGAACTCGACATCTGGGATTACATGCTTAAGCGCCCTTACCGCCGCTTTCGATTCGGCGCAAAACTCGCCAACCTTGCCAAAGCATCCCCACGCCCGACTGAGGATTTAGCCCTTGCCCGCGCTTACGGGTTCCCCATTTTAGATGCGGATTTCGCAGTACCCACGCAAGCGCCGCGTGAGGTGCAAATGTGGTTTTGTGCGGTCGGGAACCACAAGCAGCCGATTGATTCGTTTGCCAGTAAACAAGTGATCGAGGCTTTTAACAGCGGGCATAAGCTAGCGGCTGCAATCGGGTACTGTTGTGCAGAATGCAAGCGGGAAAAGGCGAAGGTTTACTGGAAGCGGGCGGCGTGACCAAATTCCTTGACTTTCTGAAAACGGTAGTAAAATACTTATAGGACATAATCTGTCCTATTCTGATTCATGCGCCCCTGTAGCTCAGTTGGCAGAGCGTCCTGGTGATGCCGGGAAGGTCACAGGTTCAAACCCTGTCAGTCGAACACAATCTATCCGTATCCCCTCCTCCGCCCGCGTACTTGGTGCGCGGGTGTACATATCCCGTGCCCCCGTGCCCCTGCGAACCGGGGGCGCGTTAAATCTACGTAACCTCATGGATGCTTAAGAATGCGTTGTACTGCACAATCAAAACAATCAGGGCAGCAATGCAAGAAGGATGCAATACCTGGATTCGATGTTTGCCATATTCATGGCGGTAAAACACCATCGGGTATGGCGTCGCCACACCACAAAGGCAAAGGGCGCAGTAAACACATTCCGCCTGAATTATTAGATGCATATCGTGAAGCGCAATCCGACGAAGAACTGCTGTCTATTCGTGATGATGTTGCGACTACTGAATTGCTTTTACAATCGTCCCTATCCCGCTGGAAACATCGCGAAAGCGGTAAATCCTGGGGGCTTATCAAGAAGGCGATTGATGACTTGCAGAAAGCCTTCACAAACGACAATTTAGGTAGTGTACAGGTTGCTATTCAGGCGATGCGTGATGTCGTAGATGAGAATGTCGCACATTTTGCAGCCGAACAAGAAATCCGGGACAACCTCGAATTAATTCAAAAATTAAAACAAGGGGAAATGAAACGCCTGACAACAATGCAGCAGATGGTTACAACCGAGCAAGCGATGTTACTGGTCAGCGCGCTTTTAGATGCTGTTCGCAGGAATGTAAACGATAGTGGAACTCTTAACGCCATCCAATCCGAGTTTGTACGACTTACTACACAACCAGATCGTGAGCGGATTGGAACTCGGAACGTCGAAGCGGATTGACGATTTATGCCGCGCTCGAATATTAAAAGCATATGGAACTGGCGAAAATGATAACGATTATCAATCGGCGTTGGCTCGATATGAGTCCACTAAAAAACAAGTGGGCATCACCCCCGACCATGCTGCAAACTTTGAACGTTATGGGGTAATCCTTCAACCAAAACAACTCGAATTTGCAGTATGGGCGCGGCGGTGCGACGACGACAATGGCCCGACTGAATTAGGATTCGGCGGGGCGCGTGGCCCCGGTAAATCATTCGCAATGATGGCGCAAGCCGCGTTAGATGATTGCCAGCGCAAACCGGGTTTAAAGGTGTTGTACCTGCGCAAAACCGGCAAGGCAGCACAGGAACAACTCGAAGACTTGGTGACGGGTGTTCTGGGTAACTTCCCACACAAGGATGCATCTACATATCGCATCAAATTCCATAACGGCAGTCGTATCGTTATCGGTGGGTTTAAAGACGATACGGAGGCGCTTAAATATCAGGGGTTGGAATACGATATTGTCATTATCGAGGAAACAACCCAGTTATCAGAACGCACCTACAAAGCGGTTCGCCTATCGTCTCGATCAAGTAAGGTTTTTAACGGACAATTCTGGCGTGCTAGAACCTATAATTCAACAAATCCGCTCGGCATAGGTCATCAGTTTTACAAAAAACGGTTTGTTGATAATGAACGGCGCGGACATATACACAAAGATTATGACCGCGATAAAAAGTTCATTTTTGCCACTATTGATGATAACGTGTTTTCCGGCACTGAATATGTAAAAAACCTGGAAGACCTGAGTGGGGCCGAATTACGAGCTTATCGCTTTGGGGATTGGACAATCTCAGCCGGGGCATACTTTGACCAGTGGGACGAATCCTTACATGTAATTGATCCTATAGATACGATTCCTCACACATGGGAAATCAGTGCGTCTATGGATTACGGATACAATCACTGGAATGTGGTCTATTTGCATGGAAAAGATAGCGATGGGGTTGTAACCACGTTTGCTGAACTTTGCCACCGTAAACACCAACCTGACGAAATCGCGCCTGATATTTACGCACTACTAGCAGATTACCGAATCCCAATTCACAGACTTAAAGGTTTTTTTGTTGGCAATGATGTATTCAGGATGACAGGGCAATCCAGAATAACGGTTGCTGACCAATATAAAGCAAAAGGCATTGTCTTAAAAGAAGCGGATGTTAGCCCTGGCAGTCGCATCGAGGGCGCTCATCTAATGGCGCGGTTGTTAGGTTCGCAGGATCGTGATGTTCCGATTATGCCGCGTTGGTATGTAACAAGAAATTGTGAACGGTTGATTGATTGCCTTCCGTATTTAGAACGTGACCCAAATAACCCTGAGGACGTGCTTAAGGTAGACGCTGACGAAAACGGCAAGGGCGGAGATGACCCGTATGATGGTGTTCGCTATGGGTTAACGATGATGTTGAAACACACCGTCTATAAAGCAGAAATCAAGAAATATGCATAACCTGTGCAAACGGACATTTAAATGTCTAATAATCACCTTGCATACACAATGTAATTGAGGTATAATGACCCTATCAAAAGTTGAACCCGCGCTGATGCAAACAGCCGGGTTCATGAGTACCCATACAAGGATGGCTACTGTGATAGAGTATACCAATGAACGTGAGTGTGCAAAGTGTCATGTAGTAAAACCGCTTTCAGAATTTTATCCGCGTCCTGGGACAAAGTATGTTACATCCGAATGCAAAGAATGCATGAAGGCGCGTTCTCGCAATCAGGTGTCGGTAGACAAAAAGGTGGCGCTCGTGCCATCTGAAGCTGATGTTATTTCCGAATTGCATAGACGCGGCACACCCGCATTGCCCGGTAAGGCGTTACATCAACAATGGGCTGATGTAATTGCGTTTGGATGTGTACTTATAGAGGTCAAATCGTCCGAATTGAATCACCGAGGATCATTCAATTTTGCGTTTACCCAAAGTCAGCGCAATGGCAGATTACGAGGGGATTTAGTTGTTTTGGTTTGCAAGCATGGGGACGGAGAAAACACGTTCCACGTATTCGCTGCAAATGAAACATTCTTTTATGGGGACGACGGCAAATTGAAAACGGCGGTTTCATGGACACCGGATCGAGGCCGTCAAGGTAGACCTACTGTACTTTCGGATAAGATGATGGAATATGCCCGCAACCGATGGGAATTGGTCGATGATTATTTAGTCAAGATTCAATCACGATTGAAGTCTGGTCAACAATTGCCCATTAAACTCAATGCGGCTTAATTTCTTGTGGGCGGGCAAAAATGCCCGCCCCTACCCTGCTGTACACGTCACTGTAACCACCGAACCCGGCACATTGCCGGGTTTTTATTTCCCGCGTCCTAAATCAATGTGAGACTTCATGTCAACGAAACTGATCGTAACGGCGCTAAATAACAATCAAAAACTTAAATCCCAAATGTCGGTTGACGCCTGGGTTGCAGATCAGGACGCGCGTGGCGAAAAGGTACTGTTGTTCCGCGAATATGCCGACGGCGAACACCGCGCCAACATGACAAAAGAAATGCGGGATTTACTGCGTATCGGAAGCCTATCATCACAGGCATCACGCCCGCTATTACCTCGCCAGCGGGTAAGTCAGACAGACAGCACCGACGGGTATAGTGCATTTACTGATAACCGCATGGACAACATCATTCAGACGATGGTTGACCGGTTAGAAGTCAAACGCATTGAGGATACTGAAACCACTAAACAAAAGCGCGATAAACTCAAGGGACATCCGTTCTCATCAAGTGGGATTGTGGAGGCGCAAACCGCCGCCGCTGGATTGTACCAACCCCCGCAACCGAATCCAGACGGCAGCACACCGAAAACCCCTCCCCCGCCGAAACCAGCCGCGAATAATGACCCGTCCAATACGGTGATGCCGAGTGAACCAAAAGAAGAACACACCGTTAACGATTGGGTATTAGATGTCCTGAAAAGAAATCGGTTTGACGCGCTGCAAATCGAGGTACATGAAGCCGCGATTCGTGATGCTGACACATTTGTATTGGTGGACTGGGACGAAGAAAAACAATGTTCCCGTTTTACACATGAACCGGCCTACGACGGCACAAGCGGCATGTTGGTGCTGTATGAAAAGCGCAGCCGTTCGGAGATCGCGTGTGCGGTAAAAATCTGGCATATCACCAGCACGGGCGGCGATATTGCTGATACCATGCGGGTTAATGTGTACTATCCGGGGCGGATTGAAAAGTTCATAAGCGAGAACGGGCAGGATTTAGTCCCGTACACCGAAGACGACGCCCAAAGGGGCGGCAATAACGGTGTATTTAAAATGGAATTGAAGGATCAGGATGGGAACCCGTACACCTGTCCACCGGTTGTCCATTTCAAAAATAAAGCGCAACCGTATGACAATTACGGTCGGTCGGAAATTGACGATGCAATCCCGCTACAGGATGCCTTAAATCGATTAATGCACTCAGCGGTTGTGAATGCTGAGTTAACTGCTTTTGGCGTTCGTATCGCAAAAGGATTTGAACCGCCCGCCGGACTCGCACCGGGTTCCTGGGTTGTAATTGGCGCTGGGGGAATCGATAAGGATGCCCAAGTTGACGCCAGTATGATGGAATCGGGGAACTCCGATGCCTATTTAAAGCAAATCATTGACCTTAGAGAAGAAATTGACAATATAACTCGCACCCCCAATCCTAAAAATATGGGAGGTGATGCAGCCAGCGGTGAAGCCCTTAAGCAACGTGAAATGGGGTTGCTCGGCAAAATAAAACGGGCGCAAATCATTTTTGGGAATGCGTGGGAAGATGTACTTAAGCTGGCCCACGCGGTTGAATCGGCATATGGTGACAAACCACCGCCGTTCAAGCAATTTAGTGTTGAATGGCGCTCGGCTGAAATCCGTAACCAGACAGAGGAAGTTGATAACATCCTCAAAATCAGCAGCACCGTTGGCGACGAAATGACCGTTCGGTTACTGGCAAATGTATACGATTGGTCGGAGGACGAAATACAGGAAATTTTAACCAAGAAACAACAGGAAGCGGATACACGGGCGCAAATGCTCGGATCAATTATTCCCGGTTTTAACGGTTTCAACCCGCCGCGTAATGGTGATTCAGCGCCCAACGGAATGAATAATCAACAGCAAATGAACCCCGCCGCATAACGTATTTAGAGAGGATGAAACATGACTGATTTAAGTATTACCGCAGCTAGCGTACTGCCATCTAGCAGCGCCATTAAAGAACGTGGAACTGCGGGAACGACAATTACCGCAGGCCAAACGCTGTACATTGACACCAGTGACAGCAATAAGCTCAAGCTCGCCGATTGTGACAGCGCGACCGCCGCCGTCCGTAATTGCGTTGGGATCGCAGCGGGCGGGGCATCATCTGGGCAATCAATAGAATACGTCATTGAAGACCCTGATTTCACCCCCGGCGGCACGCTGACAACCGGTACGATTTACGTGTTATCTGATACCCCTGGCGGTATCATGCCAGCGGGCGACCTGGAAGCAGGGGATTATCCAACCGTGCTGCTTGTCGCCAATTCTACCAGCAAAGCGACCCTGCGCATGAACAAGGGAACGGCGGCAATTTAATGAACGATGAACAAATTCGCTCCCGTACTGTTGGACGCATCATGAACGCGCTGAATCAATTCAAGCGCGAATTGGCAAGCGATGGCATTGATACCGCTAAGTTAACGTTGGAATGGGTGATTGATGCATTAGCAAACTACAATACCCCTGCCCCATCTGACGAAACAGAAACACCGCGCCGAACAAAGAGAACTTAAATGTTTCCTGCCCCATCGACAAGTACCGAATCTGACTTGCTCAATAATATGCTCGACCGGGGCTATGCCAACGCAACGGCACAAACCGCCCGCGCAATTCTGAATGGCAGCGTCGGCGGGGCAATGGGGCAGCGGTTACGGGAATTCGAGGCGGAAGCCAAACGGCTACAAAATGCGGGGCTTCCGCTAACCACTGATAACCCGGTCTATCAGGCCATGATGTATCAGTTCCAGCAGACTTTGAATACCGATGCCCAACGGGTAAACAATGCAGCGGGCGGGGTACAGGAAAGCGGTGTTGATGCGGGACTGACAATCTCTAAACAGATGACGTTATCAGCAGCCGGGTTGTATCCTGGAAGCACTTATGATGTTGCATGGCGCAGGCCTGACCCGGAAGCAATTAACGCGGTTGTTGGATATGTAAATAGCGGTTCCTGGGCGAACGAATTAGGGGATTACACAACCGACACCCTGAATGAGGTTAACTTAATGGTCATTCGGGGAATCGTGGAAGGGCGCAACGCTGGAAGCATTGCCCGCGACTTACGCGATATGATTGGTACACTGCCCCTGTACAAAGCGAACAACCTACTGAGAACGCTGCAATTACAGAGTTACCGAGATGCAACGTCACTGAATTACATTGCCAACAGCGACATTATAAGCGGGCAAATTCGCATTGCGGCGCTCGATGGACGCACTTGCCTATGTTGTGTGGCTTTGCACGGTACTGAACTAGCCGTCGGCGAACGGGTTGACGACCATCACGCCGGACGCTGTACCAGTATTGCAAAACTCGCCGGATTCAATTACAACATTCAAAGCGGGTCTGATTGGTATAACAGTCTATCCAACGAAGCGCAAATCGAGCTTGCCGGATACGCCAACTGGAACGCGCTGAAATCAGGAGCCGTCACCCTTTCGCAGTATGTACAGCCGTATACTGATCCGGTGTTTGGGAGCATGTTGCGGGAATCGTCGCTTAAGGGGATATTAGGCAACACTGCAAGCGACTACTACAAGCCGCGCGGGGGTAACGGCGGTGGTAATCCGACGGTGCAAACTGTAAATGGGGTTTTGCCGCGTGACATTGGACACCCTGGCAGCACACCCGAAAGTCTGCACAACTTTATAGCGAACAGCAATGGCCCGCTAGCCGAAACATTTAAAGATTTCGAACTAGGGGTTGTTTATCAGGATTTCAATACAGATAAATGGGTTGTTGATCCAGATAACACAAAAATAGCGGCTAAAAACTTTGTAGCTGAAAGCCAGAATATCCAATACGGCAAAGATTATCTGGTGTCGTTGGTACAGCAGCAAGCAGCCCAAAACGGCGTCAATGTAGATATGAAGGGCGCTGAACAACTATACAACGATGCGTATAAGAACCGCGCGATTGCTATTCAGACAGCAGCCAACGTTGGCGGTGTAAAATTGACCGAAGCACAATTCCGTCGCTTAGAGATCGCGACGCAAGGTCAATACTTGAATATGGTTTACACCACACAAAGCAGTTTGGCGGGAAGTCTCGCGAATCAAACCAAGCGTGAGGTCAAATACGGCGGCAATAGTTATGCGACCGACGCGGCAAGGAGAGAGGCACGGCGTAATCTTTTGAGGGCAATGGGGCAGTTAGATGAAAGTTAATTGACTTTCTATCAAAATAGGCTGATAATGTACTCAGGAGAATAAACCATGAAACCGACCGAATACGACGGCAAATTTGTGAACTACGTTGACCCGCTGAAAATTCAGCATAAGGGCATCGTGGTTGGCGCGTCGAATGACGGTAAATGGACATTCATCCAATCGACAAACCCCAAAGTATTACCCGCTGATTGGCATTTTAAGGTTATTAGCAACTTAGTACCCGCCATTCTCGCTTAATCTCAAAAAACGGTGACATTCATCAGCCCCTAATTCATGGGGTTTTTACGTTTCCGCTATTGAATAGCGCGTATAATAACAGATAGGAGGATTAAGCAATGAGTCATAAAATCCACTATCTGCTAGCAGTGCTGTTTTTAACCGTGTCGCAAGTCGCAGCCCAGGACACCGCTACCCCAGCGTTTCAAACGTGGTTTGAGTGTGTGGAACGCGGCCCCTACCCCGGCATGGCACAAGCGCATCTCGGTTACAGTTTCGGCGGTGACATGAAGGTGTTCCCAGAGGATAACCGTTTACTAGGGGATACAGCAACCGGCGAAACAATGGTTCTGTCCTATGAGATTGAACCCGGCGACCATCCGAACGCGCTGATTGTGAACGTCGGTGCGAACAAAGTGGTAACATGGAAAGTGGTATTGTTCGGCGAACTGCATGTTGTAACCGCATATGACAACACTGAAATTCTGGATTGTCCGATAAACCTGCGGCCCGATGTAACGCCAGAGGCAGCGGCGAACGTGTAGACAGCCTCCCGTAAACCTGCTAAAATAAAGTAATGATAAAGGGAGGTTAATATGCCCTGGTTAAAGCGTGATGAATTGCCATTGGAAACAGGTAATGATGAGAGTGTTTATTCTCAGTTATTGCAACGGATAACTGACGGCGAAACCCTGTACTACATCCCTTCCATTTTAGTTGCCGGTAAGGTTGAAGTTGCAAATGTCGAGCAGACCGAAGATGGCGATACCATCACCTACATTGGCAAACTGAGAAATATTACTATCGGCGATATTCATGTAGCGGATACCATCAAGGACATTCCGCCGGGGACAATCACGATAGGCGGCAAGCATGACTAATCGCCCTGCCCCTAACGAGTACCAACGCACCGCCGCATGGATATTCTTGGCGCTGATTGCGATCCTCGTGATTATGCTACTGTTTGGCGATTGGAAAATGTTCCTTGCTTCATTGATTGGTGGGTTGCTCAGTGCTGCCATCGGCATAGCATGGGAACGGGGGAATTGAGAATGAGTGTAGAAAATAGCATAACCCCTGATTCGGGAACCATTGATGATAAGCTTGAATGGCTGTATGGGCATTTACAAGCAAGCAACCCGATGCCTGAACGCCAAGATACAATGATTTTCATTGAAGCCCTACTTGACGTTCGTAAACGGATTACGGAGATTGAGAACCGATTACCGAATGCCGATAAGGTGGCAAAAGAATGAACAATGACTTTCCTCGAATATTAGGTGATGCGTTTAATGCTGCTGCAATCGCCATTAGTGAACTTGCCAATGCGTTAAAATCCATCGGCAAAACAATTAACCAATCATTTCAATGCCGATTTCCCGGTGAGCATCCCGCCGACTGGGTTGCGCGTGTTGGCATCCATAAATCTGGACATAACATAACTGACGGTGAAATGTGGCGATTTCGTGCAAATCTTGATTGGTGGCAAGGCGACGATACACCAGATCAATACGGCAAATAATTAGATTTCATACAAACTGACCCCAAAGGGCACTCAAACGAGTGTCCTTTTTATTTACCGACCTTTCGTCAACGAATGACGTAAAACACGAGGATTTAAATGGTAGACGACCTGAATACCCAACAGCCAGCAGGAACCCCAGCAGCCACGCCCGACGGGGCGCAAAACACGGAAAACAAGCTGCCTGACAGTGTTCCATACGACCGATTCAAGCAAATCAATGATGAGAAGAAAACCCTTGCTGAGCGATTAGCCAAGCTAGAAGCTGCTGAAAAAGAGCGCCTTGACGCAGAGGCAATCAAAAAAGGCAATTTTCAGCAAATCATTGACGACTTGAAACCCAAAGCCGAGCGCACCGAGGCACTTGAAAACACGCTTAAAAAGTACCTTGCCGCCGAAATTGAAACCATCCCCGCTCATTTACGGGGGTTGATTCCGGGTGGCGATGTCACGATGCAATTGGAATGGATCAAGCAGGCCAAAGAAGCTGGGATGTTCGGACGCCCTACCCCGCCGCCAACGGACGCTGGGGCGCAAGGTGATCCTAAAACTCCGTCCGTAAAACTCACCGAAGACCAGCGGGCATATGCCAAAAAGTTTGGTTGGACGGATGACCAGTACATTAAATACATGAATAAGTGAGGATAACAACATGGCTGATACGAGCGCCGGGTTTCGTTTCCGGTATCGTCTGAACGGCGGTCAACCGACTGTTCAGTACATTAAGGTAGCCGATACGTCTTTCAAAAAGGGCGATATGGTCAACCTTGAAAGCGGCGAAGCAGACCTTGCCGTCACCAGTGATGCAAACTTTCTGGGCGTGGTACTTGAAACCAAGTCCGGCATGACGGCTAGCACCAGTACAATCGCGGTGATTACGGATGCGGATGCGGTTTATGGTGTCTATGACGCCAACGCCCGCGCGATTGGGGCAACCCTGGATATTGCAGGAAGCACGGGTGCGCAGACGGTTGCATCATCGTCTAATAAAGAATTTGTCGTGGTTGCGGATTCCACCGCCGCCGAAGAAACCCTTGTCAAAATCAATCCTGACGCGCATTTTAACGCGAAAACGCAATAGGGGAGCATAGATCATGCCTTTAGCCGAATCACAATGGTCAGAACTGCTCGATCCTATTTTGCGCGGTTCGTTTGAACAAGCGTATTCACGCCGCACGCCCGTCGTCCCGTTGCTGTATAACATCATGACCTCTGCCAATTCGGATGAGCAGATGTTAGGTGTTGGCGCAATCGGTATTGATGCATGGGATAACTATGAACGCGCTGGACAGATTCCCGAAGTCGATTTTGACAAAGGGTATCTGAAAACTTTTACGCATGTGGAAAAAATCGTCGATTTCTCCATTGAGCGTAAATTGGTTGATGACAATAAATATCCGGCCATCCTGAACATCGCCGAGCGCATGGGCGACAGCGCAGCGGTAAAACGCGAAAACGATGGTGCAAGCGTGTTCAACAACGCCTTTAGCGCGTCTTATCTAGGGGCGGACGGCGTAGCACTGTGCAGCGCGTCGCATCCCTACAGCCCCAGCAAGTCGGGTACAGTACAGAGCAATACCAGCACACGCGCTCTGACTAAAGACAACGTTGCACAGACCCGTATCGACATGATGGCCTATACCGACGATAACGGCAATAAAGTTGGCGTGACGCCGAATGCTATCGTTGTGCCGCCCGCGCTGCAAGACAAAGCGATTGAAATTACCCAATCGCTACTTGACCCGACCAGTTCAAACAATGCTGTTAATCCGCAGGCAGGACGCTTTCAGATTATCCCCTGGCACTATCTGTCTGACAGCAACAATTGGTTCATGGTCGATACTGCGCTGATGAAACAATCACTGATCTGGTTTGACCGCGTTCCGCTGTCGGTTTACATGCGCGAGGGTGACGACCGGACGGTTAAGGCCTACTGGCGTTCATACATGCGTTACAGCTATGGTTGGACTGATTTCCGCTGGGTATTCGGCAACAACGTAACCTAAAGGGGATCAATAATGCCAACGTTAACCGCTAATCCTAATGGTATTTCATCGTTCGGTATCCCGGTTTTGCCGGGATTACCGCCTACAACCGGCAATGTGTTTTTTGTGAAATCAGGCGGTAACAGCCTGGATCAAGCGCAGGTCGGGCGTTCGCCATCAGAACCGTTTGCGACGATCAACTACGCAATCACACAATGCGCGGCTTCACAGGGTGACTTAATCATTGTCATGCCGGGCCATACGGAAACCCTATCGTCCGCCGGGGCAATTACCGCTAACAAAGCCGGAATCTCGATTATCGGACTAGGGAACGGCACAAACCGCCCTACCCTGTCATTTGCTGCGACAGACGCGACCTTTGCAATCAGCGCGGCCAATGTAACGGTGTCCAATATCCGGGTCACATCCACGATTGATGAAGTGGTGAAGATGTTCAATGTCACCGCTGCCTATTGCACGCTTGACCGGGTAGACCACTTTGAAACGGCGTCCTGCCAGACGATTCAATTTCTGTTGACGACCAACGCCGCCGACTATTTGACAGTGCGCAACTGCTATCACTATCAGGTTAACGCGGCGGGCAGCGCCCAAAGCTGGATTGCGCTGGTCGGCATTGACGGCGGACTCATCGAGGACAATACGTTTCGTCTGACACTCAATAACGCAGCGGGCAGCGTGACCATTCACGGGTCAACGGCCTGCCTGGGTACAGTTGTTCGCCGCAATACAATTGTGCAGTTGGGCGGCACATCACAGGTATCAGGTATCTTGTTTGTGGATTCGTCTACAGGCGTCATGGTGCATGATAACCGGGTGGCGTGCGGTTCTACGGCGCTGGCGGGCGGTGTGGACGTAGGCAATGCGGGTTATGCTGCTGAAAACTATGTTCTCAACACGGCGGATAAGAGCGGTTTGCTCGATCCGGTAGCTGACGCCTAAGCCTGATTCATTCCAAGTAACGGGGCGAGACAACCATCGCCCCTCTTTCCGAAAGGCTTACGATGATCCGCACAGCAAAACTAACACTTACCACGTCGGGTACAAATGGCAGCGCCACAGCCAGCGGGCAAACAGGCGTTGTGAGTGGTCGCATCATGGCAATCCACCTGGATTACACCAATGAACCCAACACAACCGATGTCACAATTGCCACAAAAAATGCACCTGTACAATCAATCCTCACCATAACCAGTGCTAATACCGACGGGTGGTTTTACCCGCGTGTGTTACTTGATGGATTGACCGGCGCTGATCTGACTGCGGTTTATGACACGATTCCTGTGGACGACCATATTGGTGTGTCCGTTGCCGAAGGTGACAACGCGGGAACTATCGCGGTTACGATTCTATACGAGCAATAAGCCATGACTTTTACTTTTGTTCCCGACCTTTCCATAGAACGCGATTTTGTACGCTTTCACAGTGGCGACACAATCAGCGCCGAATCTGTATTAAGTGACGAACTCATTGCGTCGCTGCTTACATCGGCAGGCAGTAAGCAGCAAGCGGTTATTGAAGCGATTCAATACAAAATCGCCTTGTTTAGCCAGCCTAACTTCAAAGCGGACTGGTTGACGATTGATAACAAATCGGCGGTTGCGTCGCTAAAAGACTTGTTGGAGCAAAAGCGGGCGCAATTGAGTGTATCGCGCTATGTGGCAACTGTGACCCATGTTTACCGTACTGACAGCGCCGCTACGAGTGAGCCAGATTACAGCGAGGGCAGGCCGTGAGCATCTTACGTGCGGGTACACTGGCGTACATCCAGCGAACAGCAGCGACGTTCTATAAAGATACCTGCCTGATTGAAAAAAACGGTGAAACGACAGACGGGCGCTATGGGTCAAAAACTCAGGACTGGGTTGTCGTTGCGGCGAATGTGCCATGCCGCGTGATTAATCTAAACAGGTCGAACCGTTCGCTAGTTGAAGAAATGGCAAATCAGGAAGTGATGTTGGAAAGCTACCAACTTGAACTGGCTTATGATGTCGAAATAGAGCGCGATTACCGGGTGACAGTGAACGGAGATGTGTACGCCGTGACCCGTATTGAAAGCGCGTTGACTGACACTGTATTCAAACAAATTCTGATTACCCGTAGGCGCGGCTAATGGCAAACACTACCGCTTTAGAAGCTTTATACACGGCGGTCTATTCCCGGCTTAAAAACGCGGGCAACGCCGGCTTGAAGGTATACCCGGACATCGCCGACGACAGCGCCATACCTGAAAACACAACCGGCGCGTGGGTGTTCTGGGTGTATTTCTGGGCGGGCGGCGGCGAAAGCAATCAGCGACGCAAAGATGACGCCGAACTTGTCCTGGGCGTAAAGTGCGTCTCGAATGATTTAGGGGTTGCTTTCGCGGGTGCGCAGCAGATTTCTACCTTGCTGAATAACCAGGGTATTCAGGATGTAGTCGCAACGACCGGCGCATACGTGAGCAATCCGCTGAATGGCGGTACAGACTGGAAAATAACAACCTCGACTAAAGAGGAATCAATTCATCTTACGGAAATCGAAGGACAGACCGCCGAAACTGTTTATCACGACGGCGCATACTACCGATTTGTAATGGAGGAAACCTAAATGACCCCGTATTCAGGCAATGCCGATCTTATCAAAGTGGGCAGTACCGATATAAGCGCATTGTACAAAACTTACGATTTTGCAGTGAGCGCCGACGAAGTAGATGTAACGGCGGGTAGTAATACCGCATGGCGGGAACGTAATGCCGGATTGCTGACTGGCGATTTGACGCTGACTATCACCTATGACCGTGATGCGCTTACCAATGTCTGGTCAGTCATGCAGGCTGGAACCAAATACACCATTGAGATTGGGCCAGAGGGCAACACAACCGGATACCCGCGCCACGTCCAATCATTTTTGTGTACAGAAGTTGCACCGACCGGGCAAAGTGTCGAAAAAGAGGAACGCACGTTCGTTTATACCCTGATGAGCGACGGTGCACCGTCAACCAATATGTTTACCGGTGGAGTGTACTAAGCATGAGCAAAGATAACGGAACCCCGCAATTCGATTTCAGTAATTTGTCGTGGAGCGACGACAAACAGGCGACCAAAGTGTCTCTGTTAACCCGCAAAGCACAGGAAGAAAACGACGTGGACGGACTGGACGCTGCCATGCACATGCTGGAACAGTACATGGCGAAAGTCGTGACCCATGTTCCCGGCGATTGGCTCATCAAGGATGCGCCGACCGGTCTGGACTGGTCAAACAGCGACAGTTTCCAGTACATCCGCGCCGACAAGATGGTCGAATTACAACGGGAACTGAACAAGGCAAAACAGGGAAACTAGGACGGGCGCTGCTAATGAGCGCCCTACACCCTGACAACCCTAAAACATGCCTTACGCCTGACCAAGCGCACGAAGCGAATATCATGCGCCTTTGCATCCGGTTAAACCGACTCCCCCACGAAATACGCAATGCGCCCGCCGCTGATATTTACCGATTGATCGACACATTAAATGCGGACGATGAAATACAGCGCGTAAAAGCACAAAAGAACCGGCTTAAAAACAATCAGAGACGCGGTAAACGCCGTTAAACCACATGGGTAAAGACGATAACTTTAAGATTGTTCTAGACGACAGTGTTCTAGACAGTCTGATTAAGACATCCCCGCAAAAGGCCGGGCAAGCCATACGGACATTAGCGCAAGCTGGGCGTAATTACGTTGTGTTGTCCTTCAATACGTCACCGCCTGGGCGCTCTTATAAACGCGGCAAAAAAGGCAAGGTACATATTGCCTCAAAAGCAGGCTACCCGCCGAGTGTAGACAGCGGTGTCTTGCGGGCGGGTATCGGCGTTGAAGAACGTGGACAGTTCGGAGCGGCAATTACCAGCAGTGCAGAGTATGGCCCGTATCTGGAATTCGGAACCGCCAAAATGGGAGCAAGACCGTTTATGCGCCCGATGTTTGAATGGCTCAAAAAACAGGTTACATCCCATTTTCAGGGATTCATTTAAGGATCAATCTTGGCCGAAGTCGCGAATCTTGAAGTCCTGATTGGACTAAAAGACAATCTAACCAAAGGGCTAACTACCGCACAGAAAACCTTGCAGGGATTCGGTGGCGGGATGGCTGGCGTCGGCAAGGGTATGCAGGTCGTTGGCGACAAAATGTCGTCTTTTGGGTCAAGCCTAACCGCTAATTTTGCCCCATTAACCGGACTTGTTACCGCAGGATTGGAGGCCGCCGCAGGGTTCGAGGGCATCATGACGCAACTCGAAACCTTTGGCGGGTTGACGGGGGATGCCTTAGACGCGGTACGCCAAAAAGCTTTGGATGTGGGCGCTGCGACAATGTTTAGCGCCTCCGATGCTGCTAACGCGATGCTGGAACTCACAAAAGCGGGTTTCAGTGTGCAAGAGTCGATGGCAGCGGTTGACGGCGCAATGACACTGGCGGCGATTGGCGAAATGGGCGTTGCGGATGCTGCTGGTATCGTTTCGTCAACATTAGCTCAATTCGGTTTAGACGCAGATGACGCCGGTTTTGCTGTCGATACCCTGGCTGCGGCGGCGAATGCATCACGCGCGTCTGTGCAAAGCATCGCCGATGGATTAGCCAATGTGGGGCCAATTGCCGCTCAAGCGGGGTTGGATCTAACTGAGACATCCGCCGCGCTTGCTGTGTTATCGAATGTAGGCATTGACGGCGCGGAGGCAGGCACAAAACTAAAATCCATGCTGCTGAACTTCCAGGGCGATACGGCAGCAGAGGCCTTTGACAAGTTAGGGGTATCGCTCTACACAGCAGAGGGTAACACCCGCAACCTGGATGATGTGTTAGACGAACTCGCAATTTCCCTTGCTGACAAGACACCCGAAGAACAAGCCGACTTGATGAAACAATTGGCGGGTTCATATGGTATCACCGCCCTTTCTGCGCTGCTGGCTGCTGGCGGTATAGACGGCATGATTAGTGAGATGGATAAAGCCCCAGACGCCGCATCGCTAGCAGAGGCCGCGATGGGCACATTCAACGGCAAGGTGGAAAGCCTTAAAGGGTCTGTTGAAACCCTGATGATTGAAGCCCTTACGCCGCTAATGGATAACGTATTGGGGCCACTGGTCACAAAAGTAACTGAGGTTGTGAACGCCATTACCGATTGGGCAACTAAAAACCCGGAAGCTGCGTCCGCAATTGGTGGGGTTATCCTGGCAATTGGCGCTTTAGGAGTTGGGTTGACGGTTGTAGGGGGATTGATTTCAGGGTTCGGTATGTTAATCGGCGCATTGGGGACAGGGATCACGATATTGACCTCCCCTATCGCGTTGCTGGCCGGGGCAATCGCTTTGTTGGTTGCCGTGTTGAATGACCCCGGCATACAAGCAGGGTTGTCAGCATGGCAAGGTGTTTTTGACATGTTTGGCACGATTGCCGATGCCATTGGGCAGGACATCGGACGCAAACTCAATGACGTTGCCAGCGGAATACGATCATTCTTTCGCGACATTGAAGAAACCATTAACCGAATCCAGATCGCGGGCGCGGATGTCCAGATGGGATTGGGTATCAACTGGGATGCAAACGCCGCATCACGCGAGTCTGCTATTGCCAACATTAACGCGATTGATATGGCAAAAGGGTTAGAAACAACCCTGAATGACCAGATTATGGCGGGCGGGGGCATCAACTTAGACCCTTCGCAATACACAAATGTGGATTATGCGGCACTCGCTAGCAAAATAACTGACCCGGTATTAATCCAGGACGCATTATCCTCGGCATTAGCTGAAAACGATCAAGCGGCAATAGATGTATTACTCCCCCTGGCTACCGAACTGGGAATCGACACTCAATCGTTGATTGACCAGTACCAAACCAAGATTGACGAAGCGGCTACCGCAATGACCTATGACGCGACCGCAACGGTAAATCTAACGTTGGAAGTTGGGAATGTGAACGCGAATGCAGTACAGACAGCCATTGCTACAACCGGCGGGGTATCGGGTGTGAGTGGAGGTGCGCCGGTTAACGGGGCAGCAGATGGCGCAAATATCAACTCTGAGGGCTTGTTATACGTGCATCCCGGCGAAAAGGTACTGAATGCCGCTGATACTGAGAAATATGACAACGGCGGGCGCGGTGGCAATCCGGTTGTCATCAACATTAACGGGGTGCAAGACGTGGATGCGATGCGTTTTGAGATTTTACGGCGCGGCGGTGTCGATATATTGAATCCGACGGCGGCATAAATGGCAACTTTTAATCCTGAGATGCGGTACGCGGTGGACTGGGATAACGATTGGTTCATTTGTTATGATGCCCAACCCGGCGACCCGCTCAACATCATGCATACCGGGTTATCGTCCGAAGCAGGATTGGTTAATTTACATTGGAACTACGTCAATAAAAGCGGGATTGGAAGCGGTTCATCGACTGCATGGTCTAATGATCCGTCTGATTACGGGATTCGTAAACTGTCATGTGGAACCGGCGCAGGGACAACCAACGGCGCTTATTTTGGGCGCACTGGATCAACCAATGATTTTACCGTCGTAAATGGAAATGTGTACACGGCGGTATTCTGGATTCAGGAAGTCAATACCGCCGGGGTTAATTTCACATTCACAATGGAGAATGGCAGCGGATCAGCAACCTTTAATTCGTCATTTGAATGGCAGAAAGTAACGCTGACCTTTACGGCAAGTGGGTCAACAACCGCTTTTAAAATTGTCAAAACCAGCAGCGCGTCTTTGTGTGGGTTCCGTGCGACCGGGTTTATGATCGTCGCCGGATCGCGTATTCCAGTCGGGTTTAACGTTGGCGATGCAAGTAACCTGTATGACGTATTGCGCGATCTAACGGTGATGTCTGCTCAGTGGACATTCGGGCGTAAAGCGTGGATGTCTACCATGTTTGACGAAGGCACGGTACAACTCGACATCCGCAACGATTCGCGTATTTATATGCCTGAGAACAGCACATCACCCTTGTATGGCAAGATGTTGCAACGCCTACGCATGACCATAGAGTCCAGACAGTCTTATGCAACAACCTGGATACGTTTGTTTACAGGATGGACGGATAAGTTCACACCGCAACTTGGAAAAACAACAGGTCAATTACATACTGTTTTGCGCGGACTGCAAGGCAAATTCCAACTAGACAAGGTTAAATACAACAAACCAGTATCAGGAACGCAGACCGCCGATGCCATTATCCGTGCCGTACTGCTATCTGGGTTTACCTCTGCTACTACCCCTTTTCAAGTCATTCTGAATACAGCACGGTTAAACGCCGCATATTTTGTGAATCCCGCTAGCATTATGTCTCTGGACACGGGGGTATCTGAAATCCCCACAACCGGGGAGGGATGGGGCGGTGATGGAAATGCAACGCGGGTTTTAGACGACTCCATGAAAATCGAACGCGGGTTCCTGTTTATAGACCGGTCGGGCGTCGTGCGATTTTTCAACCGCCATCACTATCATGACCCTGCCCTTACGCCATCCACTGTATCTATCAATATGGACACAGACGTATTTGATAACAATTACGTGTACGGGGAAACATTCTATAACGTGATCCGCGCAACCTACCGCCCTAGCGGAACCAATGACGGCATTATCTGGAACACAAAAGAACCCATCGAGGTTGACGCAAAAGAAAGTAAAACGATTGACGTAAAGCTAGAGTTTGAAGAAGGTGCAAAAGTTACCGTTGAATCCGTGACTGCGTTTGGAGCAGCAGACCCTAACAGTACGTTTACAACCGTCCCCGCTGCTGTCGCAAGTAAAAGCGCGATTACTTATGAGCTTAACAACGGTCGCGTGAAACTCACGATCCACAATTACAGCCGCCAATCTGCGCAATATGAGATCATTTTGCGCGGCGCGATTATTGAAAGCTTCGGCGGTCAAACGGTAGAGGTCAGTAGTGATGTACGCGGGGGGAATATCACGTTTTCCCTCGATAGCCGCCAACTAACCGAAGAAAATGACGCAAGAAATCTGGCTGATTACCTGCTGGGAATCGTTGATACTGCTGTCGGCGAATTCACTGACATCACTATAAAAAGCAAAAATGCCACATGGTACGATACCATCCTGAATGTCGGCATAGGGTCTAAAATCCGCCTTTCTGAAACTCAAACAGGTCACAATCAGCTTTACTACATTATCGGCGAAAACGCACAATGGACGCCGGGCGAAGGCATTACCATGCAATACACGCTGTTCCCTTTATTTCGTATCCAAGCCCCCTGGATTATTGGAACCAGTGTACTTGGCACAGACACCTATTTAGGATACTAGCATGACATCAACCTGGGCAGATATTCCGCAATCGTTTATTGTCGGCGACCAGTGGACAGAAGACCACGCGAATCAGGTTGCGGCAAACCTGGATTTTTTACGTAATCCCCCGGCAGATGTGTACGCAGCAGCCACAAACGCAAGCAACATTACCACGACTTCAACTACGTTTGTTGACCTCACGGGATACACCGCCTCTATTACGACACAAGGCGGGTCAATTCGCGTAGATTTTCGCGCTCGTGCGAATTCTACAAATGCACGTTTTGACATCCTGCTCGATAACGTGTCCATATCCGGGGACAACGACGGTTTGGGCGCGGTGTCCCCGGCCAGCACATTTGGTAATAACAATTTTTTCGCGATATTGACGGCAGGCGCGGGATTACATACGGTAAAGGTTCAATGGCGGGTCACAACAGGCACAGGAACCATGTATCCAGCGGGGTTGGGCCAGCTTTATATCACTGAAATAGGAGCTGTATCGTGAAACAAGGACAATTCGATCAGACGAAAAAAATTAACCCGCAGCGATTAAATGAAGAAATCAAAGCGGCGCTGGGCGACAAACTGGTGTCAATGGATACGGGTATTCCGGTGAAAACAGGGTTCATTGAAAAGACGTGCATTGTCCTTGCCGTTACGGATGACATCACCGAGGCAGACAACCGCACGGTACAAGACATCATTGATGCTCATGACCCTGAATCTAAAAGCGCAGGTCAACGCCATAATGAGAATGTTGCAAAGGCAACTGAACGCTTAAAAACGGTTGATCTGAAAACGAAAAAAGACAAAACAACGATGCAAGAGCAGATTGACGAATTACGTGCGCTCATTGCTGATATTCAGTTATGGATACAAGGCGAACGGACGGACTAAATGGCGGATTGGATCACAATTCCAGATTTCGCAGACGGGCAAGTTGGGCGTGCTAAAACTTTCCAGGATATGTGGGCAAACCTGTACACGCTTAAAAATCGTCCCAGCGCAATACAGGAAATGCCAGGAAGCCAATCACTAGGCGACAGATGGGCAACCACGACTACCCTTTCGTTTTTGGATATTGATGCAACCTACTGGCAGTTGCCTTTTACAAGCTATGGCGGTGACGTACTGATCCGAGCTGACCTCATTACATTCCATTCGGTTACAAACGGTACTTCATATTGGCGCTTTTTTCTGGATGGCGTGGCATTAGGTAATACATTGGGGTTGGCAGGGAATCGTGACAGTAAGCAATTAGACGAATCCATAAATCTGCACTACGTAGCCCAAAACCTAGCCGCCGGGAACCACACTCTTTCAACGCAGTTTTACAATGGTACAGCGGGGTCATTGTACGTTGAGAAATACGCCTGCATGAGTTTTTGGACATACGAGTTCGCATAGGTGAAATATGGCGTGGGTTGATATTGACCTTTATAAAGTCAACGAACTGACTAACGCGGCGGCGCTGGATACACTGCGCGAAAACATTGAATATCTTCATTCGCCCAACATGGCATCTTACCAACACCCCGGAACCGGTGGCAATTATACCAACACTGGAACGCTAGGAGATGATATTGACGGGACTAATTTCGCGCTTTCATTGACTACATCTGGCGGACTGGTATTGGCCTGTTTTTACTGTGTCGTAAGTATGTCTGCGGGATCATCACGTCTCGGCATTATTCACAACGATCCCGTTTCACATAAGGGGCGCAATCTCTATTCCAATTATGTTGCGGAATGCAGCCAAACCGTAAGACAGGGATTAGGTTGGATACAGCGGTTCCCTGACCTAAAAGCGGGGACACATGAATTTCGCGCAATATGGGGCGCAAACGGAGGCACTGCAACGATGCATGTTGAACATCGTCCTTACATGGCGGTCATTGAAAAATAATGGTCTGGACAACTTCGCTCACGAACTTTGCTGATGGGAATACCCCGACCGCCGCTCAACTCAACGAATACATTGCAAATATTGAATGGCTTCACAATTTGCCTTCTTCTAGCTATTTGCAACCGCAAGGTTCTGACCTAACAACCACATCGACTACCTGGGCGAACATCAGCAGTAACTACAGCCTAAGTCTAACGACTACCGGCGGCCCGGTGTTTATTTACTTCGCTTGTACAGCGGCTAATCTTGACTTTGATATTTCAGTAGCAGGAACGCGGCGGGGAACATCTGGAACAAGCGGAGCCGGTATCGCGCGGGTAGCAATTTCGGGGATACTTTACAAGCCTATTGAGATTCCTTTTATTATTAGTTTGTCGGCAAACACATACACCATTGCAGCACAGTGGCGTGTTCCAAGTGCAGGAACGGGGACTATTTATGTATCCAATGCGCCCCGCTTTTACGTGAGGCAACTATAACCTAAACAAAAGTGCAGACGGGAGCGACGTTGGAACCGCCGCCCCCGAAAGCGAATCCAGTTACCCGCGAAAGGGGCAACCGAACTCATGAGTAAGTATACACCCGAAACGAAAGGAGAGCGCCAATGTCGGCTGAGGTACAGAATGCCATGAACAGTCTAATCGTGGCAATTATATTGGTCGGCGGGACGCTCTTAAGCGGCCTGGGGCTGCTTATCAAAGCCTATTTTGACCGTCGTATTCAGAAGATGAAAGACGACGTAAAAATCGAGCGCGAAAACCAGGAACAGTTACTTTTAGACCGTGAACAGAAACGACAGCTTGAACTTGAGGAAATGAAGCGCAAGACGGCAGAGGCACAAGAGAAAGCCGAACGCGCCGAAACCACCAACGAACGGCTAACCGAATTCGCGGGCGCGATGCTGCGTATGAGCAATGACATCACGGGCGCGATTCATGCGACCACTGTTCAGCTAACCAACAATGCGCAATCGCTGGGTGATGTGGTGGAGAGTGTTGATAAACTGGCAATCGTGACTGACGAAAACACCAACCGCAGTCGCGCGGTTATTAACGCTATAGGCGAACTAAAAATCAGTATAGACACGGTTTCGCACAAGGTAGACAACATCGAGATTATGCTGCGCACGCCTCCCCTACCACCGACCGTCACCGTCAACAACGTTACACCTGTAACTCCCGACGAAAAGAAGGACACCGCCGCATGACATTACGTATCGGTTTGAACATTCATAACAAGGCGCGTTCTGGTCAAGATCGCAGCGCCGCCGAAAAAATCTATCTACCGCAGTTTGTGCGTCAACTGAATCCGTCGGCAATCGTGGTTATGGACGATTTCCCGTTAGCTCAGGACTTGCATACGCTGCTACCCAACACGATTGTATGCTACCGCCAGAGTAACCCGGCGGAGGGGCATCTATGGGATGTCATCAGTCCAGAGCAGTACACCATTAACCAGTCGGGTATTACCAAACCCGGAATGCCGCTCTATGTAATAAACGAGATGGATTCCAAAGCGCCGCCAGAGCAATTAAATCAGGCGTGCAAATGGATGGCACGGGTCATGGAACTGCTAGCGGTGTCCGGCAATACCTGCGTAATCGACAACGAAGGCCCACGCCAGCCGGTTACACAGTGGTTTACGGATGACGCGACGTGGAACGCTGTAAAGCCGCTATTCGAGGCGTTTAAAAAATACCCGCAAATGTACTGGGGTTTGCATCCGTATTGGGAACGTGCCGACCTATCGCCTACCGATGGCAGTGCTATCCACCGCATTATTGAACCCCTGCTCAAAAAGCGCGGTTTCGATATGCCAAACATCATCTTTAGCGAAACGGGACGGGACGCCGCCGATGGCGGGAAACGGAATAGCTGGCGTAGTGCTGGCATCTCCGAGGAACAATATGCCGCCGAAATAGCAAAGGCGCGTAACACCCTGTGGACTGAATCCTACATTCGCGGGGCTTGCATTTTCTGCTACGGATCATCAACAAATACATGGTCGTCATTTGACATCGAAAGCAGCAAAATCCTGCACAGTGCGCTCATCGGCGTAAACCAGACGACACAACCCGCCCCGGCCGTTGTGCAGCCGCCACCGGAACCCGAAACCCCGGAACCGCCGCCCGTCGAAAACCCGCCCGCGTTGACGCCAGAACAGGCCAAAGCGCAGGTTATCCAGCATTTACGTGCAATCATCGCTATTGTCGAAAATTGGCCGCTATCGGCCTAAATTGGAGGATTTGAAACATGAGAAAACGACTATTTATCGCTTTGTTGACTTCGATGCTTGCGCTGCCTATTGGCATTCATGCGCAGGATACCGAAGTCACGCCCGCGCCCACTGTCGAATCAACATTGGTTGCTACTGAGACACCCGTTACCCCGTCGCCCGTCAATACCGCTGAAATACCCGCGTGGGTCGGTACGATTCTGATCGTACTGGTTTTGGGTATTGTATCGGTGTCAGTAGTCGGAATTGTGCAAGCTGCTAAGGGACTCCCCATGTGGGCACGCGATATTCTGTTAGCGGTTGCGGGGCAAGGGTTGGTTTCCCTGGATGAATACGCTAAGACCACCCCTACCCCAATTGATAATGCGGCGGTTGCGGAATTACGAAAAGAGTTTGAGTTGCTTAAGCTTCAACTCGCCGACGTTGTAGCGCAGTCCCCTAAACTGGATGGACGCCCGTAAACCGTTAACCGCGCAAACAAAAAGCGGGCTACTTGCCCGCTTTTCTGTTCTTAAGTGTTGCTCTCGGTTGTATGCTGTCATCGAATCCCGGCGTGCTGTTTGCCAGTAATCCGCGAACGTAAGTAGCGACAGACTTGTTTTGTGTATTCGCAACCTCCTCTAATGCTGCGTACTGATCCGGTGTTAGCTGGATGCTCAGGTTTCGAGCATCCGCGCGGCGTGACATATTGGTGTCCTTTCAAGTACCCTCAGCGGGTGAATGTAAACGGCAACCCTACACGGGTAAAAAGTTAGACGGCTACTAAGTAGCGCGTCGCCAAAATATCAATCACTGATTCAATCATCTGTTGTTTGGCGTCTACGTCTTCGATGTTGAGTTTACGAACCGCCAAAACTGCTGCGTCATTGATTGATTCAGCTTTTTCGGCATTCGAGAAATCGTCATCACTCAGGTCAATCTCGATTGCTGCGGCGATGGTTTCAGCGGTCACAACTTCTTTTTCATTCAGTGCCGCGTTGAGCGCGTCGGCGGGAACTTCTTCACCTTCACCGAAAGCATTCATGAGCGCGGTCTTGCCGGTGGTCGCGGCTTCAATAATAACTGCGGCGTCCGTGTAACCGATAAAGCGACGACCATTTTTTACCTGAGTCATCGGCATCATGTCGTAGATACCGAGTTCTTTTAGCTGGGCGTCCTGCGCCTTGCTGGTCGGATACTGGCGATTGTTTTTGACTTCTGCGATCAGTTCGTTGATAAGTGTTTGTACTTTTGTTGTGTTCATGTTGTCGCTCGTTTCTTTATTACTTAACCTTGATTACAGTATAGCAGAGTACGTGTACTCTGTCAACAACCAATCTCGCGAATTTACGTTTTCTTCACAACCGCACACGAAAACGGGCATCCCAGGATGCCCGTTCGCAGCGTGGGCACTTGTGCCCTGGTTACTCCACATACTCAAATTCGATCCGCGTTACCATCATCTCAGAATTGCCGCCGTTGTGCTTGGCATAGAACGCGACAAACTGTTCAGGCGTCCAATCAGGGAACCCCTCGCGAATCACGTCCTCCTGAGTGATTGCGTTCAAAGGTTCACGGGTAACGGATACCACGCGAATAAGGGACAGCTTTTCAGGATGCTCACCTTTCTTGAGTCCTTGTGATTTGACCACGCCTTGCAACACGTCACCGGGCTTTACGAACAACCAACCATTACGGCGCGTAACGGTTTTTGTGCGGTTTCTAACCTGCTCGGTCGTAAGCATGAAGCTCATATTTCGTGCCATTATTCCCCTGCCCCCTCGTCCGCTGGATGCTGGACTGCAAGTGCTTCGTGCGCTGCTTTAAGCATGTTCGTCAACGTAAAGTTAATCCCAACCCTACCCGCCTCATGGAAATATTCATCACCTAAAGAAACGATGAGTTTCAACGCACGTTCAAAGCTGTCTCGACGTTGCGACACATAATTATATTCGCTGATATGCCGACGTTGCTCGATGCTTTCCAGCGCCGCCCGCAACCGGGCAGCCTCGGCACGGGTTGCCGCGAGTTCGGTTTGCAGGGTTGCGATAGTCTTTCCGGTTTCGTCACCTTTTGCAACTAACATTTCTTGCAACCGATTGAGAACCGTTTTGACCTCTGGCGTAACCAGTTCGCTTGGCAGTGTCCATGTCACCGCGTCCGCGCTGGCGACGGTTGCGGCGGGGGCTGCAATCTCTAGCACCTTGTTAATCGCCTCTTGAAACACCCTCACATCATCCCCGTTCATATGCCCCAAACCTATATTGAAGTCAATGCGTGGGGGGTGATTCCCCTCGAACAGCACCCGAATGTATCCATTGGATACTAGGTTGCGCGGTTCTGTATCCGGCTTATCAAATGGATACACCCGTGTTTCGTAACACCCTTCGTAAATGTCGTGGTTAATGATTCGCATCTTCCTTACCTCCCTAATAAACGATTCTCGTAGCGGTCAAACGTCGCCTGTCTGCTGAAATAGTTACCCGCGCCGCCGCTGGTATGCGCCGCTGCCGGGTCACAATAGGCCTCGTACCCCATGCGCCGTAGGTACTCGATTGCCATGCGCTTACCGGTCGCGCTCACGCCTTCAAATGCGCGGGTCTTCTCCTTACCGCATTCGTCCACCAGGGACACCCGGTAGCCGATGGTTGGAACACTGGTTACGTGAATGTACAGCGTGGTCATCAGAACGTCACCTCATCACTGTCACCGCACACCGGGCACGGCACATCATCGCAACCGTTGCGGATGGCGATGTACCCGATACCCTGGCAACGTGGGCATACATGCGCCGGTTTCTGCCATACGATGTCATCTTCCTGTACCACATGAAAACTGAGGTTACTGAACTGGCGATCTGGGATAACCACGTATTCGCACACAACCGCCGAATAGCGTTGAATCTGATACCAATGCGTGCCGATCAGTTTGCCGGTAATCAGCCGTCCGCAGCGCCGATATTGAATGACACTGTTGACGATTGGTTGCGGTGGGATTGACACCACCTCAATATCACGGATAAAATGTTTAGCGTACATACGTCCTCCTATGGACATCGCGCCGCCGGGACTCTACCCCCGGCGGCTTGCGTTTACGGGTGTGCTAGTAATCGTCGTAATAACCGGAGTTGCCGCTGTACCGACCGAATTCGGGATCATGGTCACGCCAGTATAAACCTTCGCTTCCAAAGAAATATCCAGGTGTATTTGGATGATCTTCACTGAATTCAGTTTCTTCATCCAAATCATTTCGATTCGTGATTTCGACTTCTTTCTCAATCTCGCAATCCGAGCAATACCATTCTGTGTAAGTCTCATCTCCCTGATCGACCATTTCAATTCCATGTTTCGGACACTTCATCATTCCCCTGCCTTCCTACGCGCCCACGATATGCGGGCGACCGTGTACCTACGTTATCTAATCTTCATAACTGTTTAAAACGTCGAATCCGATACGCTCCAACGCCAAACCGATACGGACAATCGCCTCTAAATCCGAAGCTGGCTTTGGGTACAATGGCACATGCGGGCGTGGTGTTGGCGGCGTGTACTTCGGCGCTTTGAGTTTCTTTTTGGGGCGTCCATGCCCTTTGCAGTGCTTGCCGGTTCGATTCGGTTTAAACTTTGCCATCAGTCCCTACCCCCATCGTCGTCAAACTGTATTAAATACTGCTGTGTGGCTTCGTACTCGATGTTGTATCGCTCATTTAGCCAGTCGCAATAATCCTGATACATTTGGCGCTCAAGTTCCCGTTCCGTAACATACCGATATTCTTCTCTCAGTATGTGTTGGTACAGTTTGTCGTCATATTCGTCTGGCATCAGTCCCTACCCCTCTTCGCTGACTTATTCCACTTGTCCAAACGTTTCTGCACATCGTCTGGAACCCATTGTCCAACAACCCTCATACCCTTCTCGGTTATCTGGTAGCTGTACCCGATCCATTGACGATGACGGGTCACGTAACCATTTTGCTCAAGAACACTCATTGTTCCCTCGCCAATTCCATAAGGCGTATACATGTCCTTTTCAGGGGATTCAGCGTAGAACTTTAATGCGTCCTTGTGCCGTTTATTAAATTTCATCAGTCCCTACCCCTCTGCCGCTTCCACGCGGCGGCGTTCGTTTGTAGCCTGATTAAATTCTTCCACCTGCGCCTCTGTCAAGGCGTACAGATCGTTAATTTCGCGGGTGATTGTGTACCGGCGGCATTCTTCGTTGTAGCAGGTTCCATAGCGCATATCGTTCAAGTGCGCACGTAATGCCGGTTGCACGATGATCGTTAACGGGCGTCCGCAGCACTGGCAGTAATTCTTGGCTAACTCGGCTTTGAGGGCGTCCATCTCGGCAAACAATTCGCGGGCGGTTTTCGATGTGTTCATTATTCACCAGCCTGTTCGAACATGCCGGACAAACGCCACTGCGCTTCGGTGATCCGGTGCATGGTTTCGTTCGTCAACAGGATACGGGTTTCGGCGTACTGTTCGCCGCGCTGGTTGCCAAACCATTGGCTCATCTGTGCGGTAATGGCGGCGGTGATGTCGAACCGGTCACGGCTCATGGATTTCGCGGCGATGTCGCGGGCGGCGGTGTTGATGTCGGTGGTTGTGATTTTTGCGGACATGATGTAGATTCGGGCCTCACTGGTTACTAGTTGGTTTCTGGTGATGGGCGGCGCTGCTCTTGGTCGGGTTAGCGCCGTTTCCATTTATAGGCTCATCAGTACCGGTCTATCCGGTAGACCCCCGTAGGGGTTTCGCCTAGCGCCAGTTTTTGCCAAACGTTTCTTCGTGCCAGTCGCAAACGATGTTTTGGGCTTCGATGCTCATGTTGTAGAACGCCAACCGTGCTGTCTGCGTGTTCCGGGCTACATCGTCTCCGTCGTTGATTTGGTAAGCGGCTGACTTGAAGATTTCGATACGGTTCTGGTTTTTGCTGTCGATGGTTGCGGTCGCTGTGTTCATGTTCGCTGTTCTCCGTGTCTGGTTGCTTGCTGTTGATGATTACATTATCGCAAAGTTTTATCATTCTGTCAATAGGGATTGACTGTTTTTATAAAAATTGATACAATCTTCATATCTACATGAATAAGGCGGGAGTGATGCCAGTGATTAACCGAGTACCAGAATTGGTTGCAGCGAAATGGGGCGGCAAGGATCATATAAACGTGCGTAAGGTTGCCCGCGAAGCTGGCATAAATTATCCGACAACGCACGCATGGTTACGCGGTCGGCACGGCAAAACGATTGACCGTGTGGATTTGGATGTTTTGGAGAAATGGTGCAAGTACCTGGGGGTTCAACCTGGGGACATCCTCGTATATGAGGAATAGAAAGCAAAACCGCCCAATACCGGGCGGCTGCTGAACGTTCGTGATGAAGCTTAGTTCATAAAGGATTATATAAAATGTCCGGTTACGTGTCAATAAAGGTGCTTCAAGAAAGCATCGACATAAACGAAGTTGAAAAGGACGCCCGCGCTACATGGGAGCGGGAACACCGTAAGCGCCGCCGTGTTGAGCAGTGGATTATTCGTCTGCTACCGTTCGGCCTCATTTTAATGGTAGCGATTTTCTACGGGTTATCAGCACCACACACAGCTGAATTGTTAAGCCTGATTACCCCTACATTCGTCGGTCAATATCTTGCGCCGTTGGGCTTTGAGCTTGGCATCCTGATTATTGCGGCGCTTATTGAAGCCGGTATGAAAAGCCGCGCTGCTCATTTGATTCTGTGGATGCTGCTTATCCTGTCAATCTTTATCAACATTGCTGGGGCGTTCATTGCGGTTGTTAGCCTAGCGACTGGCGTAACCCTGTCCAACGATACCGTTACCGAGCTATTGGCACGGTTCACAAGCCTCCCGGCAACGTATCAGGTAGTGCTTATCCTCGTGCCATTCATCGGGGCTGCAATTCCGATTGTGTCTAAATTAGCCGGTGAAGTCGTGGTTAAAATTGCGCTGGGTAAAATACGCTTAGAGCGTGAATCAGATGACCAGTTGTGGGCAAAAGAAAGCGCAAAGGTGATGCATAGCGCATTGCTCCAAGCTGCCATGAAGATGGGGGCTGGCGTCAAAACGGCTGGCAATTGGGCAACGTCAATCGTTGAGCAAATGTACTCATACAAGCAACCAGATACCGTGGTATCGACAGCGAAAGCGGTTGGAAAACCATTCAGCGTAGCATCCGACCAACCATCTAGGGCTATGGGTTTTCTCCCTCAACAGACTGTCTTGGGACAATCGCAAAGTCCCAACGGACTCTTGCCAAATTCTGAAAAACTCGAAAGCGGAGTTGTCTACGCGGAAAAGGACTCAAGTGACAGCAAAATGCCCAGACTGTCTAAAAAACACGTTACTGAATGGCTTGTTGCACATCCTGAATACCATCGCCGCGCTGATCGAGATGCCAGCCGCGCTTACATGATGGATACGTTCGGTATCGACAGCGAAAGTGGTTATAAAACCATTCAGCGTGCCAAAAAGGATTTGGGGTTATGAAAAATCAAGACATACTCGAAAGTCTAACCGGGCGACGTGAATTCTTAGAATCCGAACTCGCAGAGGCTAAACGGGTCTTAGAACGCGAACAACGTCAGTACGAGAAGGTTGAAACCGCGTTGATGCTGAACGAAATTGAGATTGACGAGTTTAAGCGGGAATGCTTTACTAGTCCTAAGATTGACGTGCTAAAGATCGACAGTCGTGTTCGTAGACTTCTCAAGGACGCCGGAATCGTCACCGTGTACGAACTGCGCTGGGCGCTGAAAACGGGCAAGTACATCAACGGCGTAGGCGGCTTGAACCGCGCACGGCTCGACATCGCACTCAATAACTACGACAGCGAACGCAGCCCCGCATAAGGGCCGGAGGGCACATGGACAGGTCACTAACAACAGTCGAAGCGCGTGCCATATTGGACGCCGTCGCCGCGTTACCTAAACGCGCAACATGGGTTACGGGTAACTGGTACAGTGCGGGCGGCGGCAAGTATTATCTCTACGCACGCTCCAACGCCAGTTATGCCACGATTCGCGGCTGGTTTAAGAAGGTTGGCGCAAGCATAGACATGTGCAGCAAAGCATGGGATATTCCAGACGAATGGCGAATCGAATTTTACCGACCAATCCACGCATAGGAGGGCACATGGACACGAACGCAGGAACGCAACCGGAAACGACAGTATACGCAATGTCGCACGGCAGTTATGACGATTACCGGATTCACCGCTTTATTCGTGGGGTAGTCGGTGCGGATTTCAACGCGCTCTATAACGAGTTCTGTGCTGAATATCATCGTAGAACACCACCCTATGCCGTGCCGGAGCCAGAAGCCCCGATATACCACTACAACCTGGATAATGAGCAACTTCGTGCCGATTACAACAAGGCCTATGATGAATGGCGTGAGGACTTGTGGGATTTTGAACGGACACGCGAAAAGACATGGAATGAACAGGGATACTATGGTTCAGAGAAAGATGAACTATTTGTTTCGTGGCTGGTAAAGGATCGCGGTTTTGAACAGATTGACTACGAAGAAATTCAGACGGACATGCTTTATAACGACGAACGGTATTTAACCCAGGAGCCGCGCACATGACCACGCAACCGCAAGCCGTAACCCTAGTAAACGTTGACACAGGCGAACGCATCGAGGCAACCATGTCCGGCGTTCACAGTGAAACGCAACCCGACGGGCGCGAATTGGACGCGCGGATCACCGCCGCATGGATAAACGACCACCGCGTAAAAGCGTATTCGAACCCGTATCCATCGCCAGAGGCCGCGTGCGACGCATGGATGAAAGGAACGTTGTGGGGGAATCCAATACGCTTAGAAGGTCAGATTCATGTATACGGCTTGTGGATGCGCAATTGGTCAAAGGTGTATGTCCAATTCACGCGCTACGCAATAACCATTGTGATCCCCCCCAGCGCCCCGGTGACACGTTCGCCGGGGGGTTGACTTTGCGCGGGTTTTGGTGCTATACTTAAGGGGCTTAGGTTGATTGACGTAGTACCAATTATTTGCACTTTTCAGCACAATCGAATATGGTAATTCTTGCCCCTATTGGGAGCAGCCTCAGTCAACCTAAGCAATTGTCTGTCGCTCTCGATAGGGGCTTTTATTTGAAAGGGTAGTGCAATGGATAACAATGAGCCGAACTGGACACTGGTCGCAAAAGCAATCTATGAAGCATACCGAGAAACATTAAACCCCACAGTCAACGTTGTGCCCTGGGAGTATCAAACCGGTACTGAACGCAAGGCTTATATCGCCGCTGCGAAAGCGGCGGACGAGATGTTCGGTAACACTCCAAAATTACGCGAACTGAACGACTTCCTGCTTAAGCAGCGTGACGAGTACGCCGAAAAGTTCAAGGCCGAACAACTCGACAGGTTGCAAAGCACACAACAACTGTACACTGAACAATTACGACTATCGGTTGAAATTGATAAGCTGACAACCCAGCATAAGGAATTAAACGGCAAATACCTGGAACTCGTCGCCATGATTAACTACATCCGAGGATAACAAGGGTTTCCGTACTGTAGGGATATTCGCGGGGAAGTTGCTAAAGCTGCGCAGGAAGCGCTTAAAGAAGCGCAGTCAGTAGCGAAAGGATAGGACGATGGATGACAGCCTGAGACTTGAGAAAGTCGAAAAAGCCATTGACGAACAACTTGCATACTACAGACATGCAGCCCATGACTACTCCAAAAATATACGCGATGATAAACCTGAAACTCGTATTCATAGCGCCCATTTATGGGGGCATGTTAGTGCTTTAGACTACTTGAGTCGCCATATTAAATATTTGCGAAGTGTGAAATAAAAACGCCCTCTTTCGAGGGCACTTTCAAAGTCGGGTCGCTGTAACCACTCCCGGTCAAAGTTGAGGTTGCAGCAGTAGCACAGGACAGGACTGTCGTGCGTATAGGTATATTAGCATCAATATATCTCAAGAGTCAAATTAAGAATTCGTTTGACTTGTTACGCGCGTCCCTGTCAGATAGGGCGGGCGGTGGCACGCGCTAACATCCTCCTCGCGACCTACAACCTAATCGCCTCGCAAGCCGGTACGCCAACCGTTGCAAAAAACGCAACCGTTGACCCGGTTCCGAACACCGTGCAAAAAATGCACAGTCGCCAGCCAGAACCCGCGCGGGCGCGTGTACCAGTTGCGGCAAAACGTGCCGCTACTGCCGACGTGTGCCCGGTGGCGGTGGAGCGCAGCGTCCGCTATGACATCGAACTCGCCCGCATCGCGCTCGGACTCACGCAATCGCCACAATTCCAACGCTACCTCGCACTTCATGACCACGCCCGCGAAACCGGGCGGCAAGGCTTCACCTACGCTGAATTCTATGCACTGATGGACGCCTACGGTATCCAGGGCACTCATGCCTATCACGCGCGGATGCTGCGTAAGGGCAGGGGTATGTACTGGAATATCGCCAACGGGATGATCTATCCAGCGGGCTATGTAAACCTCGCACACCGTCTGGTACAGATCGCACACGATACCGGCCTACACGACCTGTACGCCAGTGGTAATCATCCGGGGCAGCGGCGGGCGATGTACATCCGGGTCAACGGCACGGCTGCTGACTTCGAGGGCGCAATCCTGGCAAGCTGGTATCATGCGCACAACTGCCCGACGATTAGCCGCTACACGCTATCCGCATTATTCAACCGTGACCGCCGCAGTCTGTACCACATGGAACGGTTGGCCGGGGTGACGGTTATCTACAACGAAGCCGAGACGACCGATCCGGCACAAGTACCGCTGAATGACGAGCAGACTGACATTCGCGGTGATGTCTACCAGACGACCAACAAACAAACGGGCGAGATTATCTACCATTTCAGACTCGCCAACACCTACCAGACCAGCATGATTCGCCAGCATTCGCGCCGAGGGCAAACGCGCCGCGCGGCCTATACGTTTAAACAGTGGTTCGATTCGATCCAACTTCATACCAGTAGTGAGGGAGAGGTCGCTGATAATTTCAGTGACCTTGTGAAGTTAAACCGGAGCGGACGAATCTACTGTGCAGACGACAAAGCCGCCAAGCGCAGCCGTAAGCGTGGTAATGTGGGGCAATTGTACATTCGCTGGCGACCGGGTAGGGGTAGCGGCATTGTGTGGCGGGTGAGTGATATATAGCTCACGCTATTATGGCGGATTTGGTTTCAGCTAAAGCAGTTTACAGCATAGTCAGGATACTTTAGACTGAGGGAAACGAAAGGGGATGCTATGGACACCGAAACCGTACACTTCGTAAACTATGAACCCGCAGACGATACGTACTGCGAGTATTGCGGGTTGTTTCGTGAGCAACCCGGCGGTGTCATCGAACCCGGCGAACGTAATGACGCGGGCTGGTGGTGTGAAAAGTGCGTTGCCGACGGGTACAAGCAAACGGTTGCCGAGCAAGATTGGGAGCTGTTTGCGGAGGACTACCCAGACTACGCGGCTGAGTTGGCGGAACTGCGAAAGAGGGTAGGGGATGTTTAAGCCATCCGAAATCGGCGCGAAATGTGCTTGCGATGCCCCGGAAACCGTCTGCAAGGAACACGGTGATAAGCGGTTCCTTGTGCCAGCGGGATACTATGGCGACTTGTACCAGCCTAACGGCTATTATGTTGCGGTCTGGTGGACGCTGGAATGTAACCAGTGTCAGAACCGGCGTGAGGATTTTATCGTGTACAAATGGCACAGCAACGGTGACTGGACATCCGTTGACGGTGTTATTCAACCCGAACACAGAAAGCGTAAGTATCCAGACATTTACCGCGCGGTTTTGAATGCGATGTCACGCCCGCAAAACGTGAGCCGTTGACGAGGATTCTAGCATTGCTGATAATAGTAAGTGAACCCGTGAGGGTGAGAGCCGTAGCGGGAGACGCGATTCACTGTACCAAGCTGGGTGCATTCGGGCATAGCTGGCGACCTGGTACACCGTCGGCTACGATTTGCACGCCAGCACAAAGACCGTCGTCAGGGGGTACGCATCCTCTCGCGGCGGTTTTTCGTTTGCCGTTGACGCGGTCGCGGGGGTGTGTACGCTAGCGGACTTAGGCAATGTGACATTCATCCTGTTTTTGCCAGCACGCCTATTCTATGTTCCCCGTAGCAACCGCCTAAAAGTCTTAATCGTAGGTTAATCGTTGTTTACAAGAAATGTGAATTTTATATAATGAAAGATACCCATGATTCATGAAATGTTTTGGGCGACTAATACGAGGGGGAAGGGGGAAAACTAGATTATATCTATTTTTAAACTGTAATTTCATAACTTGTTCGATTAGAACTGAAATTCTATGCTACGATAAAGGTATAAATAAAACCAAACCAATTAAACGATAAGGAAACTTTGAATGTCAGATTTTGAACTTACCCATGCTCTTGGGCAATTGACGCCAGAAAACCTATTAACCGTCTTTGCTGGCCTCCTGTTGTGCCAAAAGGCCGTTAATCATGGCGACCATAGCTTCCCGGTAAACGGGGGGAAGATTATTGATTTGTTCAGCAATGTCTCGGATGTTGGGGTTATTGTCAATAACAGCGTCGGGGAAACAAAGTCCAGCAAGATACCCGATGTCCGTATGCGAGTAGCGGGCTAGACGATCAAGAGTTTTTAACGTTGGGGTTGCCGACCCATTGAGGATTCTAAATAGTATCGTGTGGGCAACCTTTGAACTTTCAGCGTACTCCGCAACATTCATGTTTTTTAAATCCAGTTGAATTTGTAGCCAGTTCCCCAGTTTATTTTCTTTGACGCTTTCGCTCATTGTTTCATTCCCCTAACCATTTGCAATCCATTTCTTAATTGACGTTTTATAATAAAAGGCTTATCATAGAACTAGATCGTTCTTTTCCGAACGGAGATGATAATGGGACGTAAGAAAGTCGATATTCCCGCGACCACAATCTCATGCCAGATAACCCCCGATGAGCGTGATGCGCTTGGTACAGTTGCGAAGCAATTCGGTTTTACTAGCGTAGCAGAGTTTACCAGATTTTGCATCCTTAACACATGTAGTAACGAATTGGAATCCGCTATTGATTTTTTGTTGCCAACCGCCGACCGTCCCCGGTCGGAAAAAACCGCAATCGTTCAAGGGTAAGCAGAAGGAAATGACTATCGAAATTCAACTCACTAAAGGTCATATCGCAATTATTGACGATGTTGATGCAGACCTTACCGATATGAAATGGCATCCCCGTGTCAATAAAAGAAGTAGCACGGTCTACGCTGCAAATAGTAAAGGGACGTTGCATCAAGTCGTTTTTGAGCGAATGACAGGTAAGAGGCTTGTTGGCAATCGTCTTGTGATTGACCACATTAACCGTAATGGGCTAGACAATCGTCGCGAAAATCTTCGACTGGCAACAAACGGACAAAACATAGTTAACAAACCAATGAAACCTGGGCGCAGTGGCATCCGGGGCGTACAAAAAACACCGTCTGGAAAATGGACAGCCAAAATCAGTGCCGATCACTTAGGAACATTTAACACCGCCGAAGAGGCTAAGGTGGCATTTATCAAAGCTGCGAAGGAACGTTGGGGCGACTTCTATACACCCGACGAAAGTTAGCACCGAAACGTACACACACAAGGGGATACAAGGACATGACAGACAAAACCAGCATACAGGCAACCGAGCGCACGTTAGAAACCATCCGTGCGGCACGAGATGCCGCAATCAAGAATTACACGTGGTGGATTGTATCGGCGCGTGAGGTAGAAAGACTATTTGAGGACGGCGATAAAAACCTGAGCGCCGCCGACCTGAGCGACGCCGACCTGAGCGACGCCGACCTGAGACGCGCCAACCTGAGACGCGCCAACCTGAGCGACGCCGACCTGAGCGCCGCCGACCTGAGCGACGCCGACCTGAGCGACGCC
>Ga0209682_10000021_pt1 | contig 49198 bp, 48 predicted proteins | sample DOMMetBare2Fresh_2_FD_187471 | JGI IMG/M metagenome (GOLD analysis project Ga0209682, IMG submission 187471) | Wetland sediment microbial communities from St. Louis River estuary, USA, under dissolved organic matter induced mercury methylation -... | ecosystem: Environmental > Aquatic >... | reverse complement strand
CGCCCCCGTGAGACCGCGGTCGCGGATGTCGGCCTCGATCGCGTACAACTCGCCGATCAGCGCGAGGGCATGCTCGGCGCGCTGCGGCTCGATGTCGCGTGCCTCGAAGAACGCCCGCCTCGAGTGGGCCCAGCATTGCGCGTGCGTCAGCCCCACTTTGCGCGCGTACTGCGCATAGGCCGCATACCCATCGGTGAGCAGCACCGCGCCGTCCGGGGGTTTGAGCCCGAGCGCATCAGCCACGTTCTTGGCCGATCGATCCGGGTAGTACAGGAAGCAGATCTCATCAAACTCGCCGTAGATCGGCCAGAAGTACGCCGCCTTCATCTTGCCCGGCGCTGCCACCCCGGCCTTGATCGGTGTCTCGTCCATGGCCTTCACGCGACTGCCCAGGACGGCCGCCAGCTGCGCCTCGTGAATCGGCTCCAGCAGCGTCACCGCCGTTTGCATCAGCTGCGTGAGCCACTGGCGACTGACCCGAAACCCCGCTGCCTGCAGGCGCTGATGCTGCCGGTACAGCGGCAGGTGGTAGCTCGCCTTGTCCACCATCATCCCGGCGATGAAACTCACATCGGCGCGGCTGCCCTCGATCACGCCGGCCGGCGCCGGCGCGCACACGAGCTTCTCGGTGTCGCGCCGCTTGATCACCGTGCGCACGTACTTCAGCACCACGTAGGCTCCCGGCCGCTGCGCCAGCCGATGCGTGACCTTCTCGCCGACGATCTCGTAGTCCTGCGGTGCCAGGCCCGCGAGCTCCGGGTTCGGCACCTCGATCACCTCCACCGGCACCTTCGCTTCGTCAAAGAACGGCTGTGCCTCTTCGCCGCCGTCGAGCGCCGGCCGCTTCAGCGTGCGTTCCCGCTCGTGCGCATCGATCCTGATCTTCGGTGTCGCGGGCCGCTGCGCGGCAATCTCCTCGAACGGCTGCCCGAGCGAGCCCTGCACCGCATCGGGCTCGAGCACGCGCCGTTCGCTCTTCTGCCCGAACAGCTGGCGCTCGAACCACGCCACGCGCTGGCTGAGCTGCGTGACCGCATCCAGCAGGCTGCCGATCTGCTCGCGCGTGAGCGCGTTGGCGTGAAACGCCTGGCGCCAGGCTTCGATCGACTGCATTTGCATGGGCGCAAATTGTAGAAATGCTTGCGCTCTCACAGTGCCATCTGTTGTGCATTCTTCTCACCCATCTGCGTGTGCGTGTGGCGATATCGCTTGCGTATCCGCTTGACCTCGATGCCTTCGAGCAGCAGCTTCAATCCGGTCCAGTCCATCTCGCGCGTGCGCACCGCGCGCCAGTCACTGACCAGTCGGCCCGCCTCGAGCCGCTTGCTCCACACGCATAGCCCGCAGCGATCGAAATACAAAACTTTGATCGTGGTGGCGCGCCGGTTGATGAAGGCAAAGAGGCTACCGCTCAACGGATCCAGTCCGAGCCGGTTCTTCGTCAGCGCGTACAGGCCGTCGAAGGACAGCCGCAGGTTCACCGGCTCGCCAAAGACGAACACGCGCACCTGGCCTTCCGGAAAGAACATCAGCGCCTCATGAGCTGCAGCACCACACCGCCGCCCAGCTCGATGCGCAACTCGATGCCCGTGCCCGGCGCATCTGATATCGCCGCGCCGCCATCCGGCCCGTGCGCACCGCGCACGCCACCGACGTCGATGAAGCCTGCCGTCTCGATCGGCGCGGCCGCGCGCCGCGGTGCGCCGCCCGCCGACAGCTTCGTGCGCCAGTAGTAAAACGATGGCACTGAAACCGACTCGGCAGCACAGAACGCCACCACGCTCTGCCGCGCCTTCGCAAAACGCCGCAGCCGCTCGCGCCATTGCGACTCGCGCCCCTCACCACCCCACCGTGTCACCTGCCAACTCATCTCGCCCTCCGCCTTGATCGCGATGGCGACGATTCTGAGTCAGGCAAGCGCGCGTGAATACAACGCCGCGTACTTACCGTACATGGACGCCCCCTGTTTGCCAAACATTCAGTTCGTGGTGGCTCGAAGGTCAAGATTGCACCCGTACATTCGGACTTTGCGTGCGGCTTTTCGCCGCTGTCCCTGATGGGATACGCTGGTTGGCGCCTCAATCGGTTACGCGCACTTTTTGTGCCCCGGTAAGTACGGGCTCTGCCAACCACGGTCTCACCTGTCTTGCCATCACTTCATGACTGCCTGTGCAATCGGTGGTGTGTCTCCTTTTCGAAGTCTGTGCCGCTATGCCGGATCCGCCGCAGGGTTGTCCATGGGCGCTCGCCAGCGCGCCTCTAACGCTGGCGGGCGAGCGCCTGTGGGCAACCCGTGTTCATAAAGCCGACGTCTGATGATCAGTGCAGTATTCCCTGTCGTGCGCAAGTAGAGCCCATACGATGCGAGCATTCTTATTTGCCAGCGCGACGGCCGCCACGTTCTTGTTACGCCGACCCACCACGCGCGCAAGCCAAGTGTCTTTTTGTTCGATCTTGCGCTGGCCCGCTTGGATCACCGCTCGTGCGCCGTGGATCAGCAGCGTTCGCAGATACGTGTCTCCGCGCTTACTGATTCCCAACAGCGTTTGTTTGCCACCGCTGGAGTGCTGCCGGGGCACCAATCCAAGCCAGGCGGCCAATTGACGCCCATTCTCGAAATTCTTTGCGTCGCCAATCGACGCAACAAGCGCACTCGCAGTGATCGGACCGATGCCCGGAATCTTTGCCAGCTTCCAGCTCGCACTGTTTTCGCGATGCCAGAGTTGGATTTGCACCTCCAATTCACCGACCTGTCGATCCAGTTCCTTTAGGTGGTCACCGAGTCGCACGAGTAGATGGCGAAACACGCCTGGCAAATCGCTCTGCGCATCTTCGACGATCTCCGCAAGCCGCTTGCTGATGAACCTGATCCCCTGCGGAATCACAATGCCGTATTCGGAAAGCAGCCCACGGATCTGATTGGCTTGTGCGGTCCGCGCCTTGACGAATCCCTGGCGGGCACGATGCAGCGCCAACACCGCCTGCTGCTCCACATTCTTGACCGGCACGCAGCGCATCGTTGGCCGGCTCACGGCTTCGCAGATCGCATCGGCGTCCGCTGCGTCGTTCTTGTTCGTCTTCACGTAAGGCTTCACGAATTGCGGTGCCATCAGCTTCACGGTGTAGCCCAATCCCTCCAGCCTGCGCGCCCAGTAATGCGCGCTGCCGCACGCTTCCATTCCAACCAAACAAGGATCAAGCCTTGCGAAAAACGCCATCATCTGATCTCGCTTGATCTGCCTCTTCAGAACGACCTTCCCGTGCCCATCAACCCCGTGCAACTGAAACACATTCTTTGCCAAATCGATGCCAATCCTCGTAATCTTCATGTTGGACGCTCCCCTCGGTTCAAGTGGTTGGTCAGACTTCCACTTTGGCACATCGATGCCGTTGTCGGGTGGGGGCGTCCATCCCATTGGTTACGGGCCGACGTTGAACTGTGGAGCCTGGACGAATGCCACTTCCAGCAACACGGCTCGCGCTGCCGCATGTGGGTGCCCCCGGAGATCAAGGACCCCATCCTGCGGCATGCGCCGACCCGCAAATCGATCGCCTGTTTCGGCGCGGTCAACCTGGGCACCGGCCGGTTCGTACGCCGCCTGTGCGAGGTGTTCAATGCCGAGACCTTCCGCGATTTCCTCGCCCAATTGCTGCGTCATCGGGCGCCTGGCCGCCGCATGATCGTCGTGCTCGACAACGCCCGCTACCATCACGCTGTGCTCCTGGCTCCGTTCCTGCGTCAGCACGCTGCCCACCTAAAACTGCTGTTCCTACCGCCTTACAGTCCGCAGCTTGCCTCAATCGAGCGAGTCTGGAAGCTGACCCGGCGCCTGGCCACCCACAACCGCTACTTCGCCACGCTCGCCGAAGTCCTCGACGCCGTGAACGCATGCTTCGATCGCTGGCGGCAGCCAAATGCTGTTCTGCGCAGATTATGCTGCATTATTTAAGACGTTGTGTTTAACAGGGGCTCCAAGCCGTCACTGCGCTGCGGACGAGGCTAAGCGTTGGGTCAGTTCCGAAATCACGCTGGACCAGTCGCCGGCTCCCGATTGGCGAAACAATCTTGCCGTCGGGTACCAAGGGCTGTCACTTCTATCGAGAAACCAACGATGATCGGGCGAATACGACAGCAATATCCAGACTTTCTTGCCCATTGCGCCGGCAAGGTGAGCCACGGACGTGTCTACGGAAATCACGAGATCCATTGCTTCTACGATTGCCGCCGTGTCGGAAAAGTCAGCGAGCTGTTCTTGATGCACGTTAACCCGTCTGAAACTTGCCAAGGCGGCCAGATCGTCTGGTTTGATCTCCTTTTGCAGGGCATGCAGCTCGATCGGAAGATGCAGCAAACTTTCCAGCAGTCGCAGCGGAAGGCTGCGATCGCGATCGTTCTTGTAGGACGAACTACCTGACCAAACCAGCCCAACCCTGGCCTTTGTCTTTTCTCCAAGCTGCTGCCACCATCTTGCTACTCTTCCCGCATCGGCATAGAGATAAGGCACCGATGAAGGAATGGTTTCGACCGTGGTCCTTAGCGCCAGTGGAAGGCTCATCATCGGGCAATGCATGTCAAAGCCCGGCAGCGCATCGCCGCGCCTGATGAATGTGAAGTTGCCTTTCAAGGTTGACACCAAAGAGAGCAATGGCGAAGGCACCTCGATCAAGACCTCCGCGCCAAGCTCAGCCACTAACGGGGCATAGCGACAAAACTGGATCGTATCGCCCAGCCCAGCTTCTGCATGAAGCAGCAATTTCTTGCCCTGGACCGGCTCGTGGCCCAGCCAGACTGGTTGCCCGAAGGTTCTGACGGCATCTCGTTGCGGGCCCTTCCAGCGCCACTCGTAAAGACGCCACCCTTCCTCGTAATTGCCCGTGATTAGGCTGAGCAGTGACTTATTCCAGTAAGCGTCAACCAAATCGGGGCTCAAGGCGATCGCCCGATCATAGTCACGAAGGGCCTCGCCGAACCTCCTCAGTTCATGGAGGAGGGCGCCGCGGTTGTAGTAGGCGCCGGCGTAATCGGGCTTCGAGGCAGTGGCGTGGTCGTAGCAGAGCAACGCTTCTGCGGGCCTGTTTAGTGCTCGCAATGCATTACCGCGATTTGACAGTGCGATCGGATGGTCCGGGAAAGCGCCCAAGACTCGGTCGATCAGCTCAAGCCCCTTTTCGAAGTCGCCTGTTTGCAGTAACAGCGTGCCGAACCCGATGAGCAACTGTGGGTCCTGTGGGAACTGAATCAACAGTTTCTGGTATGCGGCCGTCGCCTCCACTAATCGACCCGATCGGTGCAGTTCGATCGCCTGGTGAATATCGATTCGCTGATTGCCGCTACGAGGTTGGGGCGTCATTCTGCTGTGTCAATCTTTCCGGTGCGTTCGGACCGCCAAAGTGCCTGGCGGCGACAGGTGTCCGAGTTGCGGGTCGAACATCGAGCGCGATGTCGCCCCCTTATCGGTCTGAAACCGTTGGACGAGGGGCAATCGTGCTGCAATCAGGTAGCGACGCCGTCCTGCACAAGGCATCGCTGAAGCGCTCGGTCACGGCGATCCTCGCCAAAGTTGTTGAGCGTGGAGACCGGTAAAGTCCGCATGACCATAGATAGGATCGATCAAGCCCCCAGCACGAAAGATTCGCACTCGAAAGCACGGACAATAAGGTCGGTCTTACCGTCACCAATGCTCGCCGAGAACTGCCGGCACGTAGCGTGCCCCACGTTCTCGCACCAGCCTTGAGTAGATCGTCCCGTCTGACATCTCGCTGCGGTCATACCAGCCGCCGACCTGCTCCCATACTGTACGGGTCGCCACAAGCTGCATGCAGTCAATCAGGCCCGGCACTGGCGGAATCCCCGTATAGATCAACGCGCGCGCCGGATCGGCTGGGTTGCGCCAGATCGGCCAGCGCCCGTTGAAATTCATGCCGCGCATGGCAATCGCGTAGATGAGAATCGCCGGGTTTTCTGCGAGTTCGGGTGCCGTTACCGGCGGCACCGGCGCTCGGCTGTACCGGTCCAGCACTTCGAGCGCATTCTCGTACAGGATATTGTCCGGGTTGAAGTGAACGATGTAATCGCCCGAAGCTTCGCGGATTCCACGATCGCGAAGGGAGTGGCCCCAGTCGTTGTGGCGCCTCTCGCTGATGCTGATCCTGACTCGCGCCCCCAGGCCCACTGCCGTAAGGTCTGGCAGCGGCCTGGTCAGAGGCCCATCGTGGTAAAGGAGCAGCTCGAAGTCGGCAAAAGTCTGCTTCGCGAGGCAACCCAGTCCGCGCAACAGAAGCGCTTCGCTGATGCTGCCGTCGTAGTGCGGTACGATCACGCTAAAGCGTGGCGTCCCCCTCGTAACCACAGCCGGCTACCTCCCGAAGTGCGACCAAAGACTGACTGAGAATACGGGCAGCTCCCGTCACCTCGGCGTCTCGTCCATCGTCCCAATTTCTCGCGCGCCCGCGCCGTTTCTTTTGCGCCGCAGCGCAGCCGCGACCGAAGCGCAGGTGATACGCCAAGACCCTCTTCCAATACGGGAGCTCCGTAAGGATGAGAAACTTCTCCCGGCAAGACTCGCAGCGCTCGATACTCGCTTTCAGATGATACCCAGCGATATCGGAAAACAACTCCCGACTTCGAAATACTTTGGTCCGGCCGGATCACGATGAACATCTCCGCATATGCCGTCTGCTACAACGAGCAGGAACTTCTGCCCTTTTATCTTTCTCACTACGCCAGTCTGGCGACAAGGATCGTCATCTGGGATAACTTCTCGACCGACCGCTCGGTCGAAGTCATCAAGTCTTTCCCGCACCCGAACATCCAGGTTCGCCAATATCATACTGATGGGGAATTCAAGGAATCTGCTCTGCTTGAAGTCAAGAACAACTGCTGGAAGGGCGACGATGCCGACTTCGTGATCGTCGGCGACATCGACGAGTTTCTCTACTGCACCGACCTGCCGCGCTTTCTTGCGGCAAACGCGGCTTTCGACCTCTTCAGGCCGCGCGGTTTCGACATGTTCTCGGAAGCCTTTCCGACCGATTACAGCCGCCACTTGACACAGCAGGTCAAGGATGGGGCAACGAACCCGGCTTACTCCAAGGCTGTGCTGTTCCGGCCGAATCGGGTCCGCGAAATCAATTACCACGCAGGCTGTCACTCCTGCAACCCGGTGGGCGAGCATCTGCGCGCCTACGACGGCGAACGGTTACAGACCAGCCCCTTGATGCTCTGTCATTACAAGAACCTGGGCCTAGAGTACCGGGTGCGCAAGCATCGGGCCTACGGCGAGCGACTCGGGGAGGACTTTCGCCGCCACCGATGGGGTTGGCATTACACACTCGACGAAGAGCAACAGAGGCGCGACTTTGCGGATCTGCGCGAACGGTCCTATCAGGTGCTGCCATAAGCGGCGAATGCCGCGCGCAGCGGCATCCGATGCGCGACTCGTGACCGGAGCGGATCGCGATTTCAGCGCACGGAGACTTTGATCCGGTGAAACCCGACCCGAGCGTCGCTGAGTATCAGGCCAACTTCAGTGCCACCTACGAGTCCGCGAATTATGGCCGCGGACTGGCCGCGTACTTCCTTCGCATGAGTCATGTGTGGTGCGAGCGCCGATTCGATCGTGCAGACCACTTCTCGCAGGTCCTCGAGGTCGGCGCCGGGACAGGCGTGCACCTGAAATCGGTCCGTCACAGCTTCGACGAGTACTGGATGACGGATCTGAATCAACCGCTGCTCGACCAGTTCGCCGCGAACGGTCCGACGAAAGAAGGCCGGATCTGCGTGAAGAGCGAAGATGCCACGCACCTTTCCTTTGCCGACCATTCGTTCGATCGGCTGATCGCGGCGCATGTTCTCGAGCACCTGCCCAATCCGCACCGAGTGCTGCGCGAATGGGTCCGGGTCGTGCGTCCCGGAGGTGTGATCTCACTGATTCTTCCCTGCGATCCCGGTCTTGCCTGGCGATGGGGCCGACACCTCGGTCCGCGCCGGGCTCTTCTGCAGCGCGGTCTCGCCTATGACTACTGGATGGCCCGCGAACACATCAACCCGATTCACAATCTCGTGAGTTTCCTGCGTTACTACTTCGACGAGATCGACGAATCATGGCGACCGTTCTTCTTGCCTTCGACCGATCTGAACCTGTTTTACATTGCCCATGTCAGGGTCAAGCCGTAATCTTCATTGGGCCGCAGGCTGCCATCGCGGCGCGCTTCTCCTCTCTCAGGATGGCTTGGCTTCACTGAACCGCTGGGGCAGATGACCAGAATGCTTGTCTCGTCGTGAGAAACTCAATTGTCCTACGCATGACGCTTCTGAGCATCCGGGCAGCGTCATAATGCCGGGAGTCCTGCAAACCGGCGCGGGACCTGAACTGCGGCGAAGTCGTGGATTGCGTTGTTTGTGGATACGAAATGGGCATCGGGCTTCGCGACTGGCATCGGCTTTGCCGCTCGTGCGGACATGAGTCCGCCTGCTTGCCGGTCGAGATCAACGAACCGTCCGCCTACGACCGCCTCAGCGAAGACCAGCGCGAACTCGCACTCAAAGACCTTCGTCGTGGGAACAACCTGCAGCTGATCCACTGGATCAAACTGATCCGCCCCGCGCGTGACCAGAGACTTCTCGACGTTGGCGCTGGTCACGGATGGTTCCTGCAACAGGCTCTCCCGAGCTTCTCCTGTGTCGGACTCGAACCTGACAAGAGAATTTGCGCGGCGGCTCGCACATCCGGTCTGCCCGTGGTTGAAGGGTTCTTCCCGTCCGCCCTTGGCGCCGGAGAGCGCTTTGATGTCATCGTGTTCAATGACGTGTTCGAGCATCTGCCGGATTCCCGCGCCATTCTTTGTTCCGTTCGCGACCACCTCACGCCGAACGGACTGCTGGTGATCAACGCACCGAACCGCGACGGCGCCATCTACCAGATCGCCAAGCTTCTGGCGCGCACCGGGGCTCGGTGGCTCTTCGAGCGAATGTGGCAACTGGGCCTGCCCTCGCCCCACGTGCAATATTTCAGTCGCAACGGGCTCGCCAGGTTGGTTTGCTCCGCCGGCTTCGCCGTTGAACGCGTCGAACGGCTGCCCGCAGTCAGGCTGCGCGGCCTGCTTGCGCGGGTCCGCTACACAAAGGATAGCGGCGTTGTGATGGCGGCCATCATCTTCGCGTTCGGCGTGCTTGTCCTGCCGGTGCTGCGCTTGCTTCCCAGTGATGCCGTCGTTGTGTTCGGTCGCCGCTTGGAGACCGGAGATATGTCGGCTATGCCGGGCTGAACGAGTGCAATACACACGAAATACACACGATCCGGACTGCGCTGGCCTGGCCTTGAGCGCCCGCCCGAGGTGGCGGCACCCGTTCCGCGCGAGCGAGCAAACCGCTCACTGCTCATTTGTTTGGCCGAATTGCGGCGCCTGGGGAAAATGATCGCCTTGCGTGGAATTGACTGGCTTCGCCTTGTCGTTAACTGGCTGACCGCTTGCTTCGCACTGACAATTCTGCACGGAGCCTCGGCAGCAGATCAGGCACCAGGGGCCGGCTATGTCGACCGGGTGCGCTTTAACTCTCAAACGCGCGAGCTCTTTGTCGCGGGCTGGGCTGCACCTGAGCGGAAGAATGTCTTTACCTCGATCATCATCCTCAGAGTGGGCGACCATGAGGTTTATCGTGGTCGCCTGCTGCGACTGGAACGACCAGATGTCGTGCAAGCGCGTGGACGCGAGGACTGGCTATGGTCGGGTTGGCAAATTCGGGCCACCGTGCCGCGCAGCGTCCCGGACGGTCCTCAACCGATTGCTGCGCGCGTCCGCCTGACCGACGGAGCCGAATTCGATCTGCCGGTCATCGCTCAGAACTCGAGTGTGACGATCGAGGCGAGCGGACAACCGCCCAAAGCAGCCATGGCCGCGTTTGTCCTGGCGGTGCTCGTTCCGTTGCTGGGTCTGTTCGGTTCGACACTGCCGTCGGTCAGGACTGCGATAGCGAGTCGGCGAGTGCCGGAGGGCCAAACCCAGTTCGCCGTATCGGTTGCAGTTTCGTTCACCCTGCTCGTTGCGGCAGGTTTGAGCGGGTCTTCGTTGGGACTTGGTCTGTCTGCGTCCCCGGTCACCCGCGACGACTCGGTCCATCTGCTTGGAGGGCCCCAGCCGATACGCAGTGACGAGTGGCTTGTGACGACGCCGATGGCGATCAGTCAGGTGACGCACGATCCGCCGTTCCCGGTGGTGAACCGCAACATCGGTCCTGAAGGGCAGAACATGCTCATCGTGGGCATGACCGGAGTGCCGGTCAATCACATCTCGTCATTGGCCAGACCGGCGACTTGGGGACTTCTTCTGCTCGATCTGCGGCGCGGGCTTGCCTGGTACTGGTGGTTCCCATTTTTCGCCTGTTTCACAGCCCTGTGGCTCTTCCTGACGCGGCTGTTCCGACTGGAATGGCGAATCGCCGCCGTTCTGGCGGCAACCTTGTCGGCCTCGCCTTATTCGATTGGATGGTCCGGATGGCCTGCGTACGTCGTTTCCTTTCCCCTGTTTGGCATCGTCGCCGCCGATCGCTGCCTGCGAATCAGGAACATCCGTTCTGCCATGCTGTTGGGAGCCTTGCTGGGACTGTGTATCGCCGGCTTCGCGCTCGTGCTCTACCCGGCATGGCAGGTCGCCATTACGTATCTCCTCATTCCCGTCGCGCTCGCCGTATTCATCCGCGACCGGCGGGAGCTTTGCTTCGGCCTGGCACAGCTCCTGGCCGGACTCGCGGCGGTGGCCGTCGCGGCGTTTCTCCTGATCGCCTGGTGGCAATCGGCACTAGACGCGATCGAGGCGATCAGATCGACCGTCTACCCCGGACAGCGCAGTACAGCGGTCGGCGGCGACATCGACCCGTGGTATTTGGTCAAGGGGCTGCTCAGCCCGATTACGATGTATCAGGGCTCGGCGTTCCTCGACCAGAGCGACGCGGGATCATTCATCTATCTGCTGCCCGCGCTGGTAATCGGTGTGCTCACCGTATTCTGGATCCGGCGCGGCATCGACCTCGTCGCTATCGCCCTGCTCGCGTTCGTCGCGCTCGCTCTCACTTTCCTCTTCACTGGATTCAACCCTGCCATCGCGCGCTATTCGCTGTGGGGCCTCTCGGTTCCGTTCCGTATCGACATTGCACTCGGCCTCGCGCAGACACTTCTGCTCGCGTGGTTGATCTCGTCTGCGAATGGCGCAGACCCCGCCAACATACGCTGGGTCAGAATCGTCGCGATCGGCGGTTCGATTGCATCTGCACTCTGCGCGGCGTTTCTGCTCAGCAAATTGCCGCCCGACCTCGCGACACTGGCGCCCCCGGGCTTCATCGTCCTGTCATGCCTCGCGCTCGGCTGGGCTGGCTTTCTGCTGCTTGCGAGGCGCTCTGTGCCGTTCGTGGCTCTGTACGCGGCTTGGATGGTAGGGACTGGAATCGTCTTTAATCCGATTGCGCTTGCTCCGACTGCCATCGTCCCGCTTGATTCGTTCTGGCGCGACGCCCTGAAGGAAGATGCCCTTCGGAAAGGGCGCAGAGTCGCCGTCGTCGGCGAACAGGACTTGGCGATGACCGTGCTTGCAGCCGGCATCCCGATTCTCAACGGCGTCTTCTATTACCCGCAGCAGGCGCTCTGGCAGGCCCTGGACCCGGCTGGCAGGCAACGCGTCCTCTACAACCGGCACCACCGTCTGATGCTGGTCCTGTCACCTTTGCCTGCGGGATCTGACTACCAGATCGATTCCCCGCGTCTGGACGAAGTCCGAATCACGCTCGATCCGGCCCGTTTTGATTTCCGCACGCTGGGCGCGGACCTTGTGTTGACCTCGACCATTGATGCCGATGCCCTCGTTGCCAACAGCAGCCTTCGGCGCGTCAACGATCGCGGCGGATGGGTGCTGCATCGCGCCGTCAACTGACGGGCCCCGTCGCCTGCGCCGCTCGCCCAGAAGGCGCCGCCGCCTCGATTCCCGCCGGTTCAAAGAATCGCGGCGCAATCGCCCAGAAATGCCATGCTGCCGGCTCTTCCTCGATCGCCGACTCGAGATAGGTAAAGACTTCACGGATCAGCGACTCCTGGTCTCGCCGCGAGCCGAGCGGATGGATACGCAAGGTGCGCATTCCATCCAACAGGCGAACGCCGAGCAGGTAAACGGTGACCGGCACGTCGGACTCACACGCGACCCTCAGCAGGCCGCGTGGCACACGCGCACGCATCCCAATGAGATCGATGAGTTCGCTGCCTACCACCTGGTCCGATGGCACGTCCGCGACGGAAACGATCTGCTCATTGTCACGCAGCGCCTTCAGGACGCTGCGCGGCATGCGTGTCACCTCGATGACCGCGCGGCCGGTCGCTGCAGCGACGCAGCGCATTCTCGCCGAGTAATACCAGTAGGCGATGCTGCGACCTTTGAACTGCTCGCGCCGCAGCGGCGCCGACAGGAAGTGCACGTCTAGCCCGCGCGTGGCTGCGTGGCGCAACGCCCACATGCCCGCGCCCCAGTGAAAGGTGCACAGAATTGCCGGGCGGCCGGGCTGCGGCCAGTCGCCGCGCACGGACAAGTGACGCGCCATCCAGCGATCGGTCCTGCTGCGGGCGAGATACAGATCCGCGTGGTCGATCAGCGTCGTCAGCCGACGCACCCGCAGCCAGGTGCCGACATCCCCCCGCAGCCAGCCGCGTGATCTCGCCTGTGCCAGCGCCTCGCTGCAGTCCTGCCGGTAAAGAAAGCCGTAGCCACAGAGCCATCTGAAAATCCGGAAAGTGATCGGCCACGGCAGGAAGATCGCGATGCCCGGAAGCAGCACCAGCTCGACGAGGTCCCGCGTTTCGGTTCGCAGGCGGTCAGCGGCCCTCATGACCAGGAGTGCTTCAGCGAAACGAGGCCTGGCAGGCGCGCGGGCGACATGTACAGGAAACGTGCGTAGTGCAGCCATTCGTCATACAGAACGATGCCCTGCGAGTCGAACAGGTAGGCGCTGACGATGTAGTCACCGCTGTGCAGCGGCAACTCGGGAAAGGTCACCGTTGCGCTCCAGGCGCCGTCCGGATCGCGCTTCGGCGCCACGCCGTCAACGTGCGTGGCAACGACCGTGATGCCGGGCCCGCTCGTCAACTCCAGCATCACCATCATGTGCGGGCGCTCGTCCTGCGAAGTGACGGCCGTGACTCGCACCGAAAGTGAATCGCCCAGCAACAGCGGGGGATCGCCGTCGCCAAGCGGCATGATCTCCACCGAACGGATCGACGCCCGTCGCGAAGGATCCAGCGGCGCGGGGGAGGCCGCGCGCTGCTGCGCCGGGCTGCCCGGGGTCGCCCTCTGTGCATCGAGCCGGCGAACGTGGCTCTCGTATGCCGCGAGAACCATTTCCACGGGGCCAAGCAGTCGGGCGTGGCCGGCATCGAGCCACAGCGCGGCATCGCACAGCTGCCGGATGTGATACTGGCTGTGGGAGCAGAACAGGATCGTGCAGCCGTTGCGTCGGAACGCGTCGATGCGCTCGACGCATTTCTTCTGGAAGTGCTGGTCACCGACGGCCAGCGCCTCGTCGATGATCAGAATGTCGGGCTCGACCGCAGTCGCGAGCGAAAAGGCGAGTCGGACCGTCATGCCCGACGAGTAGGTCTTGACCGGGCGGTCGATGGCCTCTTCGAGCTCGGCAAACGCGATGATGCTGTTCTCAAGTTGCGACAGTTCAGCCACCGAAATGCCGATCAACGCGCCGGCGAAGCGCAGGTTCTCGCGGCCGGTGAAGTCCGGGTGAAAGCCTGCGCCCAGTTCAAGAATCGCGTTGACCCGCCCACTGCCGCCCCGCTCGATGCGGCCCGTGGTGGGCTGCAATGTGCCCGCGATGAGCTTGAGCAATGTGCTCTTGCCCGCACCATTGACGCCAATCACACCCAGACAATGCCCGCGTTCGAGCGAGAACGAGACATCGTTCAGCACCCAGTGCGGGCGGTGTGTATCGCGCCCGGTGATCAACGCCCGCAGGCGCGCGCGCGGCGAGTCATAGAGCTTGTAAAGCTTGCCGAGGCCGGAGACGGTCAACGCAGGCTGCATGCCCACTGCCTAAAGCCAGTCGATCAGTTGTTCCCGGCTGCGCGATATCAGACGGTCGAGGAACACTGCCAGCACGACCGGCCAAATGACCATTGCCAGCCAGACCTCGGCACCAGGAACCTCCCCTTTGAGCATGATGCTCTGCGACCCGAGAATGGTTGGCGTCATCGGGTTCAACCAAAGCACCCACGCCATCGCCGCAGGAAACATGTTGGGTGGGAATAGCACGGGCGACAGGTAGACGCCGACGCCGAGGAAGAACGTGACGAGCTGAGTCACATCGCGCAGCGCTGCTGCCAGTATCGCGAAAACATAGGCAAGCAGACACCAGGTGATGATCGCCAGCGCCATCAATGGCACCAGCATCAACAGCGCCGCGCTGAAACCATGCAGCGGTGCATAGATGGGCACCAGGACGACGATCAAGGGCAGGAACACCACCGCGCTCGACAGCACAGCCCGGGCAGGAAAGAGCACCGGCGGCATCGGATTCTTCTGCAGCAGGGCGCCCGCGTCGATCAAACTGTTCATGCCACGTGCCACCGCGTCCGAGAACGCAAGCCACGGAACCATCCCGACGACGAGGTAAGCGCCGACGGCGCGTGTCGGTGCGCCCTCGCCAAGGCGGAGCTTGAACACGATGTCGAAGACGAGAAAATAGGCTGCGATCGTCAGCAGCGGTTGCACATAGAGCCAGGCGATGCCAAAAGCCGAGCCGGCGTGGCGCGCCTTCAGGTCGCGCACTGCCATGAGCGCAAGCAACGCGCGCGCGTTCCAGAGGTCAGTGATCTCTTTGGCGAGCGACTGCATCTGCTTCCGATACCTTCAGGCGCGCCGGGTTCCGACACCGCATAGCGCGGGCCTGTCCGGAAATCGGATCAGTACTGGCCGCGTTGACCGGCACCGAAAACGGTCCCTGTTCTTTGCCAGGTCCGACCCTCGACGAATCGTCAGTTCGCCTTGGCGCCGCCCTGACGGGCCGCGACCAGCGCTTCGATGGCCTCCCGGTCGAACTGGATGCCCGCGGAGAGCCCGTCGACTATTTCACGGCGTCTGGTGCGCGAATCGCTCTCCGCAAGACTCTTCACCAGTCCGTCGCGCACGGACTCGAACGGCTGCCGGCTTGCGGGCTTGCGCTCCCCGAAGCGGATGATGTGATAGCCGAATTCGGACTTGACGATGTCGCTGATTTCGCCGGGCTGCTTCATCGCAAATGCGGCGGCCTCGAAGGCCGGTGCCATTCTCCCGCGGGTGAAGAACCCGAGGTCGCCACCCTTGGCGGCGCTGCCGGGGTCCTGCGAGCTGGACTTCGCCAGCGCGGCAAAGTCGGCGCCCGGAGCTCGCGCGAGGGCAAGCAGTTCCTTGGCGCGTGCCTCCGGGTCGCATGACTTGGCATCGATCAGAATATGGCTGACGCGGATCTGCTCCGGCGTATCGAACTTCTCAGGAGCCGCGTTGTACTGGTTGAGGGCGAGCCGTTCCAGCGCCGCGCGGTCCGGCGGCGTGCCTTCGGCGCGCGCCAGCGCCGCCTCGGCGAGCACACGCTCGTGCGCCGCGCGCAGCGCGGCAGCAATCTTCGGATCATTCTGAAGGCCGTCCGCTTCCGCACGCCGGGCCAGCTCGCGCTGGATGACGAGGTTCTGACCCAATTGAGCCATGTTGATTGGACGCGCGAACGTCTGCGCCTGCGCTTGTGGCGAAAGTCGAAGCGCCTCGTTCAACAGGTCGTCGGCGGTGATCGCCGCGCCGCCCGGAATTGACACAACGGCCTTGTCAGCGGCATGCACGAAAACCGAGGCGGTGCAGAGAATTGCGATGAAACAGGTACGGGTCAGGAACATGGTGGGCAATAATGGTTTCGGACGAAAAGGAGAAAACGCGGGTGCTATGGAAAGAAAAAAGGGCGGGAGGACCCGCCCTTGTTTGACGCAAGAAACGCGAACTTACGGGACTGAAGCGCCCGTCTGAGTAATCCGCATCGGATACGACAGACCGTAGAACTGGTTCGTGGTCGTGTTGCTTATCCGCGTGAACTGCCGCGCGAGGAACGGCAATCCAAAATCGTCAGTCACGAGGCCCACAGTTTGCGTGTTGGGCGCGTAGAGAAAGCCCCATCCCTCGGTAAAGCCGTTGGAGATGTTGGAACGCGCCACTTCAGCAAAAGTTGCGGAATTCCCGGGAGTGGTCCCGTTGACGCCGACGACCGATACTTCACCGCAAAGCGACAGTATAGTCGGCGTTCCCGGCGAGATGACGATGTCGTCGGTAATCGTCGGCACTTCCTCGCGGTTAAAGAAGCCCACCGCGTTGATGCCGAGCTTGGCGCAAATCTGGTACGACTTGCCGCCGTTGGACGCGCTGCCCAGCTCCGTGTTGCCGCTGGTGAAGTAGACATTGCCATCAGAGAAGGCCGTACGAACAATAGCGGGCGTGGTGCCGTACTTGACAGCAGCCATGTAACGCCGGGTCGGGAACGAAACCACCCAGTCGGTCGATGCGCCGACAGCAGCCAGATTGAAGAACTCGCCGGCTGCCTCAACCGTCGCAATCGAATTGCTCAATTCCCTCGACTGAGCATATGGCGACAGCGGACTGGGAACGGTGAGGTTCCACGTATACGGCGTCGACAGATCAGGCAAGTCGTAGCGTGCGCCCGCGACGACCGGAGTCGCGCCGCGGAGCAGCGGGTCGGCCGTATTGTTATCCGCCTCTGTTTGGCTCAACCCAATCGAACGCTGATCCCAGAACACAACCCTACCATAGCCAGGGCTCCCATCAGCAATGTCACGCGCCTCGATCGCTGCAGTGTCCCCGGAGTAGGCAAGCACCTTATTCACGTTGATGATGGTCCAGCCCGCCATCAGACCGGTCGTCGGCGTCGTCATGTACGACGAGGCGTTTTCATTCGTAATCGCGGTGAGCACAGACGGTGTGCAATCCGGCACGCCAGCGACGTGCTTGGTCGCGTCATAGAGATCGGAGTAGTTGCCACCATAATCGGCAATGTCGCCCATGTTGAGGATCTCAATGTAGCCCTCGCGGGTTTCCATGTTGCGATCCGTTGCCTGCGGCGACGTGCGGCTGAGGATGAATTTCTGCGGCGTGCCCGACTTCACCGAAGTCGGCAAGGTGCAGGACTTGTCGAAAGTCGTCAACGTGGACACCCCGTCGGAGCCCGCAGCGATTTCGGCGGACCACATGTCGCCGGGGGACATAAAGAGCTGAAAGTCAAAAAGGTCGTCCGAGTTCGATGCGCCGCGGAAGCGGATCTTCAAGACCTTGCCGAATACTCGATCCGTGTTGGTAATATTCAGCAGCGTGACATTCGAGCTCTGTGTGCTGAAGTAGGGCGCCAACAGAATATGGCCGACGCCCCTGGGGTTGAACTGCAGCGTGTTCGCTTGCGATTGAGCACTGGCTGATCCGGCAAAGCCCCCCAACGCCGCTGCGACGCTCAGAGCAATGATGCGTTTCTTCATGAAGACTCCTCTTTATGGAAAGGTTGTGCGCACAACCGAAAATCGCGACGCACCGAAAAGTTAACACGTACTTGGCCAAACTAACAACTGCCCCGCCACTGGTCGCCTGTTCGGACGAGACCGAGTTGCGGGAATGCAACGCGTATGAGCTAGGTGTTGTCGATATCCATCTCCTCCCGCTCACTCAAACCGGTTCGAACTTGAACCACTGTCCCTCCTCGAGCACCCAAATCTCCTCAACATAGGTCGAGGACACGTGCCTCGCTTGCCTCGGGAGCAGGGCTCGAAATGCCACCTCGACCTGGACCGAGCAACGCTTCTCTTCGCACTTCGCGCTCGATGCCTTGGCACTTTCCCACTTCACCGGCCCCTGGAACTGATTCCCGTAGCGCTCCTGCGGGACGATCGCGCGATAGGCTGGAACCATGAACTTGTAGGCCGTCGCCCAATCGCGCGCCACCAACGCGTCCCAGCGCGCCTGCGCTCGCGACAGGACTATCTCTTCCGCCGGCTTCGAAGAAAATCCCGTCGAAGCGCATCCCGCCACAAGGACGCCGAACAAGAGAGATAACAGACCGCGCGACGCACGACCGCGCTGAGACCTTGCCGCTGTGAAACGAAAAAAGCTCGCCAACACTTCCCGATCCAAAGTCGAAACAAACGGCATGCGCATCACGCAAATGTAAAGGGATGCCGCGAATTCAAGAACCTACCGCCGGCAGTTGACTGGGGCAATACGTCGTTCAGACGTACCGCCCTGCGCAAGTCTCGGACAAACAACCGAATTCATCGGCGTCGCCACTACTGCCAGGAGCAAGCAACCTTACACAACATTAAATTATAGCTTCAATAGTCCGGAAAATGCGCATGTGAATCCCGCAATCAGCCTCATTTCTTTGACGGCTCCGCGGAAGTCGGCGGTAACAACGTGGGCTGGACAGCCTGTGATGAGTCCCCGAATCCCGGCGGCAACAAGGCGCGCTGCTCATCAACGAGCGTTTTCAAGCCACGCATCCGCTCGCGCATCTCACGGCTGACTTCATGCGCATCCTGCAGCGTGCGAATGACACGCGGTGTAATGACGATGAGCAACTCCGTACGCCTACTGCTTTGTGTCTTTGTGCCAAATAAAGCACCCACCACCGGAATGCGGCTGAGGAATGGTATACCACTGCTGCCTCCGGTGGAGTTGTCGCGGATCAGTCCGCCCAGCACGAGCGCGTCACCCGACTTGATCGCGACGCGACTGGCGACTTGCCTCTGCAGGAAGGCTCGCTGGCCGGTTGCGGTGTCGATCGATCCAACGTCGGTCACCGCCTGGCTGATGGTCATGGAGACTACGTCTCCCGAGTTGACCGACGGCGTCACGGTGAGCAAGACGCCCGTATCCTTGTACTGAATGGAGGTCGTCACGTTGCCGCCCGCCGTCACCGTTTCAGAAGACCTGATGGGCTGTTGGTCTCCAACTGAAATCGTTGCGGTGTGATTGTCGAGCACCATCAGTGACGGGCTCGATATCACGTTGATGAGCGAGCGATCCGCCAGCGCGTTTAGAACCGCCCGCACCTGTCCGATTGAATTGGTCAGTGTGTACGAGAGCCCCGGCTGAATGGGACCGATTCCACCCTGCGAGTTGAGGTTCAACTGGCCCGTTCCGGTAAGTCCGTTGCGCGGCGAATCGGTGAAGTACCACTGCAAGCCGTACTGCAACTCGTCTGCAAGCGTGACTTCGACGATCGTTGCTTCGATCAACACCTGCGTCGCCGGCGAATCCAAACGGCGCAGCGTGGCTTCGATCTTGCGAAAGTCAGCAGGTGGCGCATAGATGATCACCGAGTTGTTCAAATCATCGCCAACGATGCGCACGTTCGGAGAGAGGGATACAGAAGTGACGCCGCCGCCGCCACCACCACGGGCGCCGGCCGCCTGCGGGCTACCGCGGCCCGTGCCGCCACCCACCCCTACGCCAGTGCCTGCCGACGCGATGGAAGAAGTCGCTCCCGAAGGAGCAAACCCGCCGGTCGAAGCCGTGACGGGACGCAACCCGGGGGCAACGTCTGCGCCTCCCGCAGCAGACGCTGCCGAACTCGCTCCTCCATAGATGCCGTTAAGCACCGTGGCAAGGTGCTGCGCCGAGCCGTTCTGCACCGCATAGACAAACAGTCGAGGATCGGTATCGGTGCCACTTGGACGATCGAGCCGTTCGATCCATAGCTTGACTTCGTCGAGATACGAAGCGCGGGGCGAAACGACAAGAATGCTGTTGAGCCGTTCGAGAGGGATGATGCGTAGGGCCCCAAGCAGCGGATGTCGCGGTATCGCGGTTGGCGCCGCCGGTGCGGCCGCACCGGGCGCAGCCGCGCCACTCGGAGGCGTGGATTGAATCGACGGGATCGTTACGCGAAGCGCGTCATCGATATCGCGCACCGAGGCGTATTGCAGCGGAAACACGCCGACCGACATGCCCTTGAGGAGATCGACATCGAAGGTGCGAACGATCTCGAGCCAACCCTCAATCTGGTTGCGCGAACCGGCCAAAATCAGCAGATTACGTAACGTGTCGACGCGAACGAAAGCGGTTGGCTGCGCAATCGGCCGCAGGATCTCGGCCATTTCGCCCGAACCGATGAACTTGAGCGGGATGATCACCGTGCCAAATCCGGGCGGCAGCGGTGACTGATCCGTCCTTTTCGGCACGGGAACGACGCCGCGCAGCGAATCTGCAGAGCCGACGTGAAAGACGCCCGCGGCGTCCTGTGCCATCAGGATGCCGTTTCCCTGCAATACGGCCTCCAAAAGAGACAGTACCTGGTCAACCGGGACGGGGGCCGCCGTAGAGACGGTCACGGTGCCAGCGATCGGCTGGTGAAGGACATACGTGACCCCAAGCAAATCCCCCAGCACCGCGTGTACGACTTCCCTCACCGGTGCCTGTTCAAAGCGTAGCGAGGTTTCCTTGTCCGCCGATGTTCGGGCGCCGCGCGGCGCCGAAGGGGGCGCGATCACCTGATCGTTGCCACGAAAAAGCCGCGGCGCAGGCGCTGACGATTCTCTTTGAACCGAACCGGCGGCGCTGTCAGCCGACCCAGTGGCTGAAGCTTCTGCGCTTGCGCCAGCCTGCTTGTTTTCGGTTTGATCAGCGCGCGTCGAGTCGGACTTCTTCCTGTCAGACTGTGCTGCGTCCTGGCTTGCGCCTCGCCTGGGCCCCGACTTTCGTGCTTCCTGCCCTCGCGAGACTCCGGTATCCCCGGTGGAAGCGGGCGTCGAGGTGGCCTCAGTTGCCGCGACTGCAGTCCGCTTTGTCTGTGAAGGTTCGCCTCTCGTCGAATCGGAGATCACCGGTGGCGAAGCGGCGGGCACATCGGCAGATGGGATGTTTTGGTCGTGCGCGTCCGCGGAACCGGTCGACACCCTGGCCGGCTGACCGTTCGGCTGCACCGAAATTGATGTAGTTACTCGCTCGGAGAAGTCTGCGGACGATCTTGCGCTCGAGGACGCCGAGGACTGCGTTGGCGCGGCGTGCGGCTCGACCAACGTAGTACACGCCGCCGCGCCAAAGGAAATAACGATCAGCACCAGCCGTCCGACGCGCTGGAAAAATTCACGAATCACCGTTGTCTTCCCGTCCGGGCTCGGTTGGCGTTCTCGGCTGAGGGGTTAGGGCCTGCACTGGCTGCACGTTCCTGCCGGCGTTTCAACTGATCGGCAGCGCGCCGCGCGCCAGCGACGGCGGCCCCAGACCCAGATGGACTCGGCCCCGCCCTGTCAGTCGGCACGGGAGGCGCGATGCTCGCCGCGCCCACAGCGGCCGCCGTGGGCGCAGTGTTAGCCAAAGCCACCTTGAGTTCCCTCTGTTCGCCTGAACCTCGACTCAGCGACACGCTTTGGCCGCCCGCACTCGCGACGGTCCAGCCGCCGATCTTTTCGCCGAATCGCACACGTTCAACCTTGCCGCTGTAGTTCATCACGACTCCACCGCGGTCATTCGATGCGAAGACTCCCATCAATTGGAAGTCCTTGAGCGGATCGGCATCAGTCTTTGAGTCGGCGCCTTCTGCCAGGGCCGGTTGTGCTCGCCGCGAACTCACAAATAGAGGCCGTTCAATCGTCTCTCTGAACTGCGAAATGTCTACGGGCTGGCGGTTCGGCACCGAAACGTTTACGTCAAGCGCCGGCTGTATAGCAGCAGGTTCAACCCACTGAAGCCGATGCGGATCATGCCAAAGAAACACGAGCGCGCCCGCCGATGCTAAGTTGACAACGAGGAGCACGAGAAATACAGCGTTCCTCATGATCCAACCCGCATAACGGACAACGTTTGCCGAACGGTCACGAATGGGGACCCATCCGGCGCATACCGACCGGTCGATTGAATGTTGAGTTGCTCGTTCGCAACGACGGGCGATTCGCCCTGCAACGCTGCAAGCACGAGCTGCGTCGCAGCGAGCGAGCCTTCGAAGGTGATCGCAACTGCGATGCGCTCAATGCCCTTTTCTGATCGCGGCGGCAGCACCTGACTGTTGGTTAACGACAACCCGGCGGACTGCAGTGCGCGCCGTAGGGTCTGCTGCAATTCGTTGCCGATCTGTGCCGAATTACGATCAGGCGCATGGCCGAGACGCGCCATGGCCTCACGCGCATCCTTGATGCCCTGCGTCAACTTGGCTGCACTCTCGCGCAGTCCCAGAAGCCTTGCATAACGGGGTTCGACCTCTGCAAGCTTCGCCTTGGCCCATTCGTACTTGCCGAACACGTAGTAGCCAGCGAGCAGCACGATGATCAGGAATAAGGCCCCGAAAACCACCGTAACCGTTTCGGCACGGCGCTGCGCGATATTCAGGCTCATGACTTGGTGCCGGTCGGGGCCAGTGAAAACTCGATCGTGAAGCTCTCTTTGGAGACGCCGCGTGCGCGGGTGATACCCGCGGGCGCGCGAACGTCGCGGAATGCTGCGTTCGCCCCAAGCGCCTCAAGCAACTGCGCCGCGTTGTCCGCCTGACCAGTAAGCCGAACGCTGCTTCCGGTCAGTTCCAGCCTCGCCAGGCTCACATCGTCCGGTAGCATGCGAGTCAGTTCGTTGAGCAGCCAGACGGCGTCGCGATTGTCGCCTCGAGCGGCGTTCAGAAGCTGCACCTGCTCGGAAAGTTTCGCGAACTCACTTCTCATCTGCGCCTGAGTCTTGACCTGCGCCGCGAGCCTCGCTTCCTTCGCCATCGCATCGAGCGCGAGCTGCCTTGTCTGCAGCGCCGGCGTGATCGCCACTGCCGCGAGTTGAAGCAACACCAGCCCTGCCAGCAAGCAAAGCACCCTCCGGCCCGCTCTTACCCGGGTCATGCGAGTCGACTCCCCGTAACCCGGCATCACGAACGGGTGGTCGCCCCCCACCCAGATTTCTGGTTTGACCCCTCCCAGCAAACTGGCTTTCGAGGCAATTTCACGCTCAATGATTTGTTTGGAGGTCAAGGCGATGTCCACCCGGACACGGGCGCCTTCAGGCCGGTGCGCAAAAAAAGCCCATGCCAAATCGTCTTCGGCGAAAGGACTGCCGCTGCGGGCATCGATGAACGCCGCCTGGCGCAATTCGTCCGAACTGAGGCGAGGCAGCATCAATGAGCGCCGCAAGAGGCTCGCGTCCGGCAGTTCGATAGCGACGTGTCGGATCTTCTTTGCACTCGGAATCAACTTTGCTGAGACGCCGAGTCGGACCGACTGACTGCCATCGGGGTGGATCAGGAGAACTGGGTATTCCGGGGTAAGCCAGCGAAATGCGCGCCACTGCACTGCCTCGGCAACGCCGAGGCGGAAGAATCTGCCCACGGCAGAAAGATCCATGCCGAAAAATCTTGTTGCGCCCTTGTCGAGAACAGCTGCCATCGAGTGTTGCCTCTAGCCTTCCACAGTCCGTTCGATTCGCATCGTAGTCCACGGGGCTCCTTTGGCTGTAGCACCGATATCGAGGAACCGTCGTGTGACCAGAACGGACCCGTTCGACAGCCCGATCCGTGCCTCAATCAGAAACCGCGATCCAACATCGGACCCCTGATGATCCGCCCGGAACCGGGTCGAATCCGCAAGAAGGCCATCGCGGGCACGCGCGCTTGCGTAGCCTTGCGCGAGTTCTTCGTCTCCACCAGCAAGCACCGAAAGCACCGACAGCGGCGCAGACGCTGGATTGACATGCCCGCTGCCTCGTGCTTCAACCGTGACGAGCTTGCTTATCTTCAGATAAACATCGAAATCAATCCCCAAGACTTGCAGCAGATCCTCAGGGGACTCAAAGTTGGCACCGCGCGTTCGGAATCTCGATCCGGACGCAACATAAGCATCGTCTTCGGCGCCTGAAGGAAGGGCAACATTGTCCGGGTCCCGCCAATCGATGATCCTCTGCGCGAGCTTGCCGGCGGACGAGCGATCGACGCCGCCTGCCACCGCCAGCAGATCTGCCAGCAGCGATTCCGGGGCGGCATTCAAGTCAACAAGACCGTTCAGAGGTATTGCGTCAACCCGCAGCGCACGGTCTTCAAACTTCAACTCGTAGGTCCTCAACAATCCATCCCTGATGCCAGATACGGAAAGCTCTCGAGCCACCAACATCGCACCAGCATCCGCAATCGCGGTCGATACGCTCAGTTCCTTCTGCCACGACACGTTGCGGATCTCGCCGCGCACCGCGTACACAACACCAGACACCAGGATCGAGAGTGCGGCAACCAACCAAAGCACCGCCACGAGGGCAAGCCCCCGTTCACCAGCACCGCGATGACGAGCCCGCATCGTGCGATCGCAGGGACTCAGCCAAGGCGAGGACCACGGCTCATTTGCCAAGGCGTTCGCGACAGCAAAGTTCAATTCTGCAAACCACATAGATTGCGCATGGGCGACCGATAGCGGTCAATACGGGCCGATAACCGGCCCCGAGCCGCCACCTACCCGCCCCGTGACCGCACTATCGCCCGTCGGAATCACGGCCACGACGATCTCCGGCCATTGCTGCTCGCCAAACTGCACACTGAGACCGATTCGCGCGGGCAGGCGATCATTATGGTGCCACGCAGGCTCCCAATCTAGTCCAACCGATTCAGAATCAAGGTAACGAAAAGTCACACGGGCCACGTCGCGCGCCATGACCCGCGCCTCGAGCGGCCCGCTTTGCAACGGCAGGTCGCGATTGGTCATGGGCGAAAACTGCAGCACCAAGGCGGATCGTTCGGATCCGCTCGCCGGCTGCAGGAAGAGGTGAAATCGATACAAGCCGCCGGCGCCATAACGAGCAGGCATGATGCCAATCCACTCCAACTCGACATCGCCACCGCGGAAAGCAAGTGACGTCGGGGCCCCGCCCGCCGACGGGCCCGCCGATCGCGGTGAGATCCTGCTCATCACAAGGCTGAGGAACTGGTATCCGCTCTTCATTTCGTCATCGCTCAGGAGGCGATCATCGATCCGCGCCTGAACTGACACGAATGATCGAATTGCGGACAGAAGGAGCGCGGCGACAATGGCAAAGACTGCGGTCGCGACAAGTAGCTCGAGCAGCGTGAAGCCGCGCGATGCTCGGTGCCGACGATCCGCCGCCTGTTCCATGTCGCTTAACGGCGCTCCGGCAGGAGCGTAACCAGCGAAATCTGGCGTTGGCGCAGGCCGTCGTCCCAAACAACCTCAACTTGAACACGATAAAGTGCCGGCGGTAATGAATCGGCACTGCTGTATGTTGAACTGGCGACGCTCCAGCGATAGCCCTCCCATGCTCCAGAACCCTGCCAGCCGCCAGGCGGCACCGTATCCGGCAGACTTTTGAGCACTGATTGCGCGATCACTAACGCATGCGAGTAGTGCGAGGTATCGGCGATCGTGCGCACGCTGCCGCCTACAACGCGATACAGAACGCCAAGCGCAAGCGCCAGGATCGAGATCGCAACCATCAACTCGAGCAGACTGAAGCCACTGCTGCGGCTAGGCAGGGACGGCTTCACCGGGCCAGCGCCTCAACCGATATTCGGCCGTCCAACCAGTCGGCTTGAAGCCGTGCCCCGACGCCCGGGGAACGCAGCACCTCAACGCTTCCGCCCGTTGTGCTGCCCATCGGAAAGAATCGAATTCGTGCCACGCCCTCCGAATAATCGACGTCAGCGATCGTGACCCGAACCTGAAGGTCTGCCGGAATCTTGTGCTTGATGCCACCCTCGACGCCGAATTCGCGCCCCGTGACATCAACGAAAAACCCGACGACCTTGCCAGAAGCGACGGCGTCCCGGCGAGCCGCAGCCAAATCAGCGGTCATGAGCCGGACGGTGCTACGGTACTCACTCGCCCGCTTGAGGCTGCTGTAAGCCCAAGGCGCCAAGGCCACGAGGCCTGCCCCAATCGCCAGCACCACAAGCAGCTCCACGAGGGTGAAACCTCGAATAACCCTCACTTGCCAACTCTCGAACCGCGTGGGCTGAGGCGCGCGAACGCCTACGGCCTCGCGCTGTGGTGGTCGGCGTTTTCCCCGTCGCCGCCCGGAGCGCCGTCGGCGCCAAGAGAAAACACGTCAGGCTCGCCGCCCGGTCCCGGATTCGCATATTTGTAGGGACGGCCCCAAGGATCGTTAGGAATCGACGACCCCTTCAGATAGGGTCCGTTCCAGCCAGAAACATTCGCCGGCTTTTGAACCATTGCCTCCAAGCCTTCCTCGTTCGTCGGGTAGCGGCCGACATCCAGTTTGAACAACTCAAGCCCTTTTTCGAGATCGGCTATCTGGATACTTGCTGTCTTTCCTTTCGCAGTACCAAGTTGCCCGAGGAATCGCGGTCCGACAAGTCCAATCAGAAGACCAAGAATGGCCAGAACAACCAGTAGCTCGATCAGGGTGAAGCCATGCAATTGGCGCAAGTCCGCTCGAGCAGATCCTGTCATTTAGATGTCCCTTCGATAATTGCCACGGTCATCAATCAGCGATGACACCGTCTCCAGCACCCAAGCCGTCGCCAACCAAAGAGCGGGGTCTGATCAAAGAAAAGATGGATTCGCCCAATTGGACACGAGCATTGAACCTAGGTTGCCCGCGACGCGGTGAGTAGTCGAGCCGCGCAGCGGACGTACGACTCTGCGGTAGACGCTCGACCGCCTGCCCTGACGCTGCGAAGAGGTGCAGCATCCATTGATAGCTGCCCAAATAATCATATCGCAAGCTCGTTAACCGTCAGGATGCCCATCAAGATGGAAACGATTACCACCGCAACGATCAGTCCAAGCACCAGAATCAGCGCTGGTTCGAGCATCGTCAGGCCACGCTTTATTCCGGTCTCGACCTTGCGATCAAGGATCGTCGCCAGTTCGAGCACCATTCGGTCCAGGGTGCCAGTTTCTTCGCCAACGCGAACGAGGTTGACGGCAAGCGGTTCGAAACTGCCCGTCGCGTGGAGCGCCTCGGCAAGCCGCCCGCCGGATTTGACCTTCGGCGTCACGCCTTTGATCGCATCGCGCAGTCGATCGTCTTCCACCGTCTCTCCCGCGATGCCCAGCGCGGCCAGAATCGGCACTCCGTTGGAAAGCAGCGTGCCAAACGTGCGCGCAAACCGAGCCAGGTTGTATTCATGGCGAACGCGACCCAGCACTGGAATGGCAGCCAGCCGCGCCTGCCACCAACGCTGCCCCGGGGCAGAATGCAGCCAGCGCGTGAGCAGAAAGCCTCCGGCGACGAGTCCGACCAGCAGATACACGCCGTAGCCAATCACGAGATGCCCGGCCGCGAGCACGAAGCGGGTGGACAGCGGCAATGCCTCGCGAGCATCGCGAAACAGGGTTTCAAACTGAGGCACGATGAACACGAGGATTCCGACCACCGAAAGGACGGCGACGACAAGCAGGATTCCCGGGTAGATCAGTGCGGAGGTCACGCTCTCGCGCAGCGCGCGCATGCGTTCCAGATGCTCCACCAAGCGCGTCAGAACGGCGCCCAACTGTCCACTGGCCTCGCCTGAGCGAACCATGTTCACGTAAAAGGACCCGAACAGCTCGCCACGCGAGGCCAGTGCACGACTGAACGGCATACCGCCCTTTACTGACTCCAGAATCTCACCCAGAAGTACCGCCACTGGAGGCCGGTGGTCCATGCTCAGCAGGACCCTCAGGGCTCCGTCAAGCGGGAGGCCAGCGCGTAGCATCACCGCCAGTTCGGACGTAAATGCAAGCACGTCGGCCCGCGTCGAACGGTCGGCGCCAATCGCGAAGCGGAATTTATGGCGTGAACCCGCGGCCGCGACCGGCGACGCCGCGACGGCCGCAGCGTGGTCGAAGATTCCGACCGGCGTCAGTCCCTGATCGGCAAGCCTTCGCAGCGCCTCAGCCTGACTCCGCGCTTCGATCCGCCCCTCGACAACTCGGCCGCTGGCATCGGCGGCCTTGTAGCCGAAATCAGCCATCGCCTTGGTCCTGCGTCACTCGCAATACTTCTTCGAGGCTGGTTGCTCCGGCAGCGACCTTTCGCAAGCCATCTTCGTAAAGGGCCACAAAGCCCGACTTGCGTGCGATGTCCTGTAGCTGCGTCGCACCGGCACCGCGCATGATGGCGTCGCGGACGGCTTCGTCGACGACAAGCAGCTCGTGAATCGCCGTACGACCCCAGTATCCCGTGTCGCGGCAGTGGGAACAGCCGGGCGCTGAATAGACACGCTGGCCCGGTGCCATGAATCGCGCGAGCCCGCTGTTCGTAATGATCTCTGGCGGCAATTCCGTCGGCTGCTTGCAGTGTTCGCATAGCTGGCGAACGAGCCGCTGGGAGAGAACACCGTTGACCGTCGAGGTGATCAGGTAGGGTTCCACACCCATGTCCTGCATGCGAACCACGGCGCCCACCGCCGTGTTCGTGTGCAGCGTAGACAATACAAGGTGTCCAGTCAGTGACGACTGCACTGCGATCTGCGCCGTTTCACCGTCGCGCATCTCACCGATCATGATGATGTCCGGGTCCTGCCGCAGGATCGAGCGCAATGCGTTGGCGAAGGTCAGTCCAATCTGCGGGTGGACGTGGATCTGGTTGATGCCATCGAGCTGATACTCGACTGGATCTTCGACGGTCAAGATCTTGAGCGCATTCGCATCAAGCTTGGACAACGCCCCATACAGCGTCGTCGTCTTGCCCGATCCGGTCGGCCCGGTTACCAGCAGGATTCCATGCGGCCGCGCGAGCAGGGTCTCGAATCGCGTCAGCGTGTCGGGGCTGAAACCGAGATCCGCCAGACTGAACCGGATACTGGCGCGGTCGAGCACGCGCAGGACCATGCTTTCGCCATGAACGGTCGGCACGGTCGATACGCGCAGGTCCAGCTCGCGGCCCTTCACGCGCATCTTGATCCGACCATCCTGTGGCAAGCGTCGCTCGGCAATGTTTAGTTGCGCGAGCAGCTTCAGCCTTGAGACGACCGCGGCAGCCAGACGCGCCTCGACAACTTCGGCCGCCTGGATCACGCCATCGATGCGATAACGCACGTGCAGTCCGTCATCGAAGGGCTCAAGGTGAATATCGGACGCGCGCAGATCCGTGACGCGACTGACCAGCACGTTGACAAGGCGAATCACTGGTGCCTCGCTGGCCAGATCCCGCAGATTTTCGACGAAGTCGCTCGACTCTGCAGCGCTGGATTCCCTTTCGGCGCCTTCGACCTCGACCACATCGAATGCCTTCGACAAGGCCGCATCGATTTCGGACTCCAGCCCGATGCAGGCCTTGATCTGCAGCCCGCTGGCCAGATGCAGTGCGCGCCGCGCGAAATCGTCCTGCGGCGTGGCCATCACCACGTGCAGCACATCATCGCGAAGCTCGATTGGAAGGATGCGATGAGCGCGAAAGAATTCGGCCGTCACGCCTTCGACCAGCGGCGGTGCATCCGCGAAAGCATCGGCTAGCACGAGCGGCACATTCATCTGGTCCGCCAGCGCTCGCCCGACGTCAAGCTCGGACACGAGTCCGAGCCGCACGAGCACGTGGCCGATTAGACCGCCCGTCTCGCGCTGCGCGCCAAGCGCGCGTTCCAGATCGCGCGACGAAAGCTTCCCTTCGGCCACGAGCGCCTGGCCGAGGCGAACCCGCTGCTGCGCATCGGCTGCCGCAGCTTGCTCCACCATATTCACGTCTGAATCCGCCATCACCGCCACAGCACGCTCTGTCGATTCGTTCAATCAAGCCACATTTCGTCGACGCAACCTACGCCACAAGTGTTTCGCCCGGTAACGAAGAGCTCGACAGACACGGGACGGGAATTCTGTCATGAAAGAACCTGCCCCCCGCTTCGCCCGGCTTGAGCGATGCAGTCGGTCGAGTTGCTCGATCTACCGTGACTGGTCGCGTCAAGCCCCGGACGTGGCGGTGGTCGCGGTCGACATCACGACGCGAGCGAGGAAGAACCGATCCCGGAAAAGTTTTGTTACGCTAAAGCTTGGATGTGTCGGTACGGCCCGTTGCATCATTGGCACAAAGGCAAGCCTCGCGCGACTGAGTGCCGAACTCGCTTCCGAAGCTCGCATGCCTTCAGTACCAAAGATAGGTGTCGCCCCAATCTGCCCAACTCGCGTTACTGAGGTCAACACCGTCAACTTGCGGCACGACGCATGAATACGAACGGGTATTATGCGGCCCCATGCCGCGACGCAAGAGTCCCGCCCAGCTGGTCTCTTGGCCCAGCTAAGAACAACAGACTTCACCTTCGACGCTTCTGCCAATACTTGAATGAACAAAGCCAGCGTCACCCTGTCGGTCATCAGCCACGAACAGCATTCACTGGTTGACGCGCTTCTTTCCGACCTGGCGGGTATCGATACACCAGAACTCGCACGCATCGTTCTGACGCAGAACCTGCCTGAGCGACCAGCGGCGGCGGGCGCACCGAACTTGCCACCGATCGACGTGATTCAGAATCGGACTCCCAAGGGGTTCGGTAATAATCACAACGCGGCGTTCCGCCATTGCGACACGGAGTTTTTCGCGATCGCAAATCCGGATATCGCGATGACGCACAACCCGTTCCCGGCGCTGATTTCAGCGTTGCGGGGTGGCGCTGGAGTGGCAGCGCCGGCAGTGCTGGAACCGGATGGCCGGCTGGCGGATACGGCGCGGCGCGTGATCACGCCGTTTGAACTGATTTTCCGGCGCACACCGTTTTACTCGCCGCCCGAGCAGCCGGTCTGGTTCGCGGGAATGTTTCTCGTGTTTCGTTCGGATGCCTTTGCGGCAGTCGGCGGATTCGACGAGGGCTTCTTCATGTACTGCGAGGACTTCGATATCTGCGCGCGGATGCGGCTTGCCGGCTGGCCAGTCGCGTATGCACCGCAGGTGCAAGTCGTCCACGCCGCGCAGCAGCTAAGCCATCGATCGCCGCGTTATTTCCGCTGGCACCTGGCAAGCCTTGCACGGATGTGGATGTCGCGGCCGTTCTGGCGCTACCGCGAAATGTTGGCGACTCAGGCCGCCGCGCGCCCCGCTGCCGAGACAGAGGGCATGCAGGAAAGTCAGGAAGTACGCCCGTAATCGTCGGCAAAGCGGACGATGTCGTCTTCGCCGACGTAGTCCCCGCACTGCACTTCGATAATCACGAGCTGCGTGTCGCCCGGATTTTCCAGGCGATGCCGGGTGCGCACCGGCACGTACGTCGATTCCCCGGTCGGCACGTCGAACAGGTGGTCCCCCACCGTGACCCGCGCCGTGCCTTCAATCACGACCCAGTGTTCGCTGCGACGGTGATGCATCTGCAGTGACAGCCGACGCCCCGGCTTGACCTCGATGCGCTTGAGCTTGAACGAGTCGGTGCTGCCAAGCACCGTGAAGCTTCCCCATGGACGTTCGACCGTCAGGTGCTCGGTCGCCACCGGGTCACCGTCCATCTTGAGTTTGCCGACAACTTCCTTGACCTGCTGGCTTGCGTCCTTGTGCGCGACCAGCACGGCGTCGGGTGTTTCAATCACGACCAGATCCTTCAAGCCGATCGCTGCGACCAGCCTTCCACCTGAGCGCACGTAGGTGTTCTGTGAATCGACGAGCATGGCCTTGCCCTCGCCATGATTGCCTTGGGCATCGACCGGCAGGGCGTCGGCGAGCGACTTCCACGAACCGATGTCGCTCCAGACGAAGCGGCACGGGATCATCGCGACATTGGTGGCGCGCTCCATCACCGCGTAGTCGACCGAGATGTCAGGCAACGTGCTGAAGGAGGAGGCTAGAAACTCCACCATCCCCGCGCGCGCAACGCCGCTGGCGACCGCGTCTTCCGCGCCCTTCAGCACGTCCGGTGCATATCTCTTCAGCGCCGCACGCATCGCTGATGCCTTGAAACAGAACATGCCGCTGTTCCACGTGTAGCAGCCATCGGCCAGCATGCGTTCGGCTTCCTTCTGCGGCGGTTTCTCGACAAACCGTTCGACAACGAACGCGCTCGATCCCAGCGCGGCACCCTGCTTGATGTAGCCATAGCCCGTCTCCGGCCGCGTCGGGTGGACGCCGAATACAACGAGCTTGCCGAGTTCGGCCTGCTCACACGCTGCGCTCACAGCGTCAGCGAATGCGGATTGCGGCTCGACCAGGTGATCGGACGGAACAACCAGCAGCGTCGCGTCGGGTCCGTACTTGCGTTCGATCCACAAAACGGCGATCGCAACGGCGGGCGCCGTGTTGCGGCCAAATGGCTCGAGAAGAAGTTGCAGCTCGGCGCCGATACCGCTCAGTTCTTCCGCGGTCCGCAGCCCGTACTCGACGTTGGTGACCGCGACGACATGGGACACCCCCTTGAGTTGGCTGACGCGTTCATGCGTCAGTCGCAGAAGGCTCTTGCCGTCGCGGATCTTGATGAACGGCTTGGGCATCGAGGCGCGCGACGCGGGCCACAGACGGGTACCGGCGCCGCCGCAGAGAATGACAGGAACGAGCATTGTTTGGATAGGGAGCGTGTAGGTTTTGAAGCGATCCGCATCGGTTGGCGCGAACGACTGCAATGATGTTCTCACACCGACTTTGGCGTCATTGCGACAGCGGCTGAGCGGTTGAGGCAATGCGGTGAGCGGCGAGCGCTACCTATAATCCACCGCTTGGTGATTGGCCGCGCGCAAACATGAGCACACCCTTGCTATTCGATCAGGCGTTTACAGAGCACCGGCGTGTGTTCGATGGCATCGCCACGCTGGCGCCCGCCATCGAGACCTGCGCGACGCGCGCGGCCGATTGCATCGCACGCGGCGGCAAGATCCTCTTCTGCGGCAACGGCGGGTCCGCAGGCGACGCGCAACATCTGGCGGCTGAACTGGTCGGCCGACTGGTACGGGACCGGCGCGCGCTGCCGGGGCTGGCACTGTCGACCGATTCCTCCGCAATGACCTGCATCGCCAACGATTTCGGTTTTGACGAAGTGTTTGCGCGCCAGGTCGAGGGGCTCGGACGCGCGGGCGACGTCCTGATCGCGATCTCGACCTCGGGCAACTCACCCAATGTGCTGCGGGCGGCGGAAGAAGCCAGGAAGATCGGCATCTATGTGGTTGGCTTTCTCGGCCGGGACGGCGGCAAGCTCGGCGCTGTCGTCGACCTGCCGATCGTTGTCGCGTCGAATGAAACCGCTCGTATTCAGGAAGCGCACATCTTTCTCGGCCACGTGATGTGCGCGCGCATCGAACAGCGACTCGGCATCGGCGGCTGGGAAGAATGAGCGCCATGTCGCGTGAACAACTCGCGCGTTGCCGCGTGCTGGTGGTTGGCGATGCAATGCTCGACCGCTACTGGTTTGGTGAGGTGGAACGTATTTCGCCCGAGGCGCCGGTCCCGGTCGTGAAAGTAAGCGGCACGGAAGAACGACTCGGCGGCGCCGCCAATGTGGCCCGAAACATCGTCGCGGTGGGCGCGCAAGCCGGGCTGCTGGCAGTGCTTGGCGAGGACGATGCGGGACGGTCAATCGAAGCACTCGTGAAGAAGAGCACGATTCGCCCGCACCTGCACACCGACGCGACACTGGCCACCACGGTCAAGCTGCGCGTAATCGGTCGGCGGCAACAGGTCGTGAGGATCGACTTTGAAAGCGTTCCCGAGGCCGAGGTGTTATCTGCGCACCTCGACGAATACGCCGCGCTGCTGCCCGATTACGACGCCGTGCTGCTGTCGGATTACGGCAAGGGCGGACTTACACACATCGCGCGGATGATCGAGATGGCACGCGCGGCTGCGCTGCCGGTGCTGGTCGATCCCAAGGGCGACGACTACTCACGCTATGCAGGAGCGACGATCGTCACGCCGAATCGCGCAGAACTGCGTGAAGTGATTGGGCGCTGGAAAAGCGAGACTGACCTCGAAGCGCGCGCGCGCAAGCTGCGCAGCGATCTCAGGCTGGATGCAGTGCTGCTGACCCGCAGCGAGGAAGGCATGACCTTGTTCTCCGACGCCGCCCCGTGGTCGGTGCCCGCGCAGGCGCGCGAGGTGTTCGATGTCAGCGGCGCGGGCGACACCGTGATCGGCGTGCTGGCGGTGATGCTGGCCGCCGGGGTCAGCCTGCGGTCCGCGATCGAGATTGCCAACCGCGCGGGCGGCATCGTGGTTGGCAAGCTGGGGACGGCGACCGTGTCGTACGATGAATTATTTGAAGCGTAGACAAACTCAGCGCAGCAACTCGACCCGCACTCCTATCTTCAGTTTCTCCCATGCGCGATCGGCGGTAACAGCCGTCGCCGACATGGCCGACGCAAGCTGCAAACAGGCGCGATCGCCGAGTGACAGACCAAGTGACCGGGTCCTTTCACGCAGCCAACCACAATCGAGTGCCTGCTCGCGATCGAACTCCTGCACCGCCAATCGCAATCCTTCCAGCCGCGCCTTGACCTCCGGTGCGCGCATGCCGATCTCCTGCAGCTTGGCGACAACTTCGGCATAGTTGACTGCACTCATCACACAGTCGGCAGACTCGAGCAAATCCGTCACGCGCTCGGCGCCGCGTTCGCCCATGGTCAGGCCGAGAAGCGCCGACGAATCCAGAACGTACTTACTCACGCTCCGCCTCGCGTCGGCGCTCCGCGATCAGCTCCGCGCTCAGTGAACGATCACCTTTCACATACTTGGCAACCGTTTGCTGCAATAGCCTCACCGCGTGGCGTACCGAACGCACGTGCAGCCCGGCCTCATCGCATTCGAGAACCACTGCGTCGCCCTCCTCGACACCCAAGGCGCGACGCATTTCCTTGGGGATGACAATCCGCCCGCCTGCCCCGATGCGAGTCCGGCTCGATATCGAATTCATGGCAATCTTGCCCTTCAATGGCATTGAGGTTTAAGTTTGCCATCATGTGCTGTTTATGGCAACATCATCGACGAAAGCCAAACCACCATGAAAATCATCGTCACGGGCGCCGCCGGATTCATCGGCGCCAACCTGGTCAAGGCACTCAACGACCGCGCAGAGACGGACATCATTGCCGTCGACAACCTGACCCGATCGGAAAAGTTCCACAACCTGACCGACTGCGAGGTCGCGGACTACCTGGACAAGGACGACTTCCGGGACCTGGTGCAGCGGCGAGCGGCGCCCAAGCCCGATGTTGTGTTCCACCAGGGCGCCTGCTCGGACACGATGGAGTCCGACGGGCGCTACATGCTCGACAACAATTTCCGCTACTCGCTGGAACTGCTGCAGTGGTGCCAGGAGCTGCGCGTCCCCTTCGTGTACGCGTCGTCCGGCTCGGTGTATGGACTGGGTCCGAACTTCGTCGAAGCGCGCGCCCACGAGAAGCCGCTCAACGTCTACGGCTACTCCAAGTTCCTATTCGACCAGATCGCGCGCCGCATGCTGCCGAACGCGACGGCGCCGGTGATTGGACTGCGCTACTTCAACGTGTACGGTCCGCGCGAATCGCATAAGGGCCGGATGGCGTCGGTGGCGTTCCATCACTTCAACCAGTTTCGTGCTGATGGCAAGGTAAGGCTCTTTGAAGGCAGCCACGGCTATGCCAACGGCGAGCAGCGGCGCGACTTCATTCACGTGGACGACGCGGTGCGCGGGAACCTGTTCTTCTGGGAACGGCCCACCGCCGGTATCTACAACCTGGGCACGGGACGCGCGCAAAGCTTCAACGACGTGGCGCTCACGGTCGTCAACACGCTGCGCGAAGCGAGCGGGCAGAAGCCCCTGACGCTCGCACACGCGGTTGAAGAGGGGTTGATCGAGTACATCAGGTTTCCTGAGGCGCTGCGCGGCAAGTACCAGGCGTTCACACAGGCTGATGTGACGCGGCTGCGCGCAGCCGGATTCAGGGAGCCGATGATGACGGTCGAACACGGCACCGCCGCGTATATGCGCCGGCTGCTCAAGCATTCAGGATGAACGCCCACCGTCCCGCCGCGTTTCTGGATCGCGACGGCGTGATCAACATCGATCGCGGTTACGTGGCTCGAATGGAGGACTTCGAATTCGTGCCGGGCGCGCTCGACGCGAGCCGCACGCTCGCGCAGCGCGGGTTCGCACTGGTCGTGATCACCAACCAGTCCGGCATCGGCCGCGGCCTGTACACGGAAGCCGACTACCAGACCCTCACCGCCTGGATGCGCGCGCAATTCGCCGCCGCCGGCGCGCCGCTCGCCGGCGTGTACCACTGCCCGCATCACCCGCTGAACGCGCGCGGCGCGTATCGAGTCGCGTGCGACTGCCGCAAGCCGGCGCCCGGGATGTTGCTGCGCGCGGCCCAAGACGTCGGACTCGATCTGGCGCGCTCGGTCCTGTTCGGGGACAAACTGTCCGACCTGCAAGCCGCCCTTTCCGCGGGTGTGCCTCAGCGCGTGCTGCTTGGCACGGATGGCGCAGCGTTGCCCGGAGCGGACGATGGCGGTCTGGCCACGGCCCGTTTTCGCTCGCTTGCCGAGGCCGTCGCGAGCGCGGAACCAAGCGCCCTGTCTGCGCACGCCGATGTCTGAAGCGAAGTTCCCCGCGCCCGGTTTCGAACGCAAGATCGTCGCGCGCGATCAACTCGCCGCCGCGGTCGCACGGCTGCCGCGCCCGGTCGTATTCACCAACGGCGTGTTCGACATCCTGCACCGCGGCCACGTGACGTACCTGGCGCAGGCGCGCGCGCTCGGCGCGAGCCTCGTGGTCGCGGTGAATTCGGATGCGTCGGTCAGGCTTCTGGGCAAGGGCGACGACCGACCGATCAACCCTCAGGACGATCGTGCGGCGGTGCTGGCGGCGCTAGAGTCCGTGTCGCTCGTCACAGTCTTCGACGAGCGCGTTCCCATCCCGGCACTGGAGATCGTCCGCCCGGAGGTCTACGCGAAGGGCGGCGACTACGACATGTCTGAGGTCCCCGAGGCGCAGCGCGCGCAAACCTGGGGCGCGACCGCAACGGCGATCCCGATCCTGTACGTTCGCTCGACCTCCGCACTCGTGCGCAAGCTTCAGCGCAGCTGACTCGGGCCAGGCTCCGCTCACCCACTGAGCGACGCGCCGGCAGAGGTCTGTGCGACAATCGAACGCCATTGGCGCCCCGGTCTACGTGACCGAAAACGGTTTCGAGTGATCAACTCCGCGCTCGTGGCTGGACGCGCCACAGACAAAAGCCTTCCGTCGAGCTCACTTTGATGACCGTTCTGATCCAAGCCGTTCTCGCCTGCGCTTTATCGGCGCTGATGATCGTCGCGCTGCGCGTGCCGGCGGCCCACCTGCGACTGGTTGATCACCCGCACGGACGCAAACGTCATGGGGAATCGGTGCCGGTGACCGGGGGACTGGCGATCCTGCTCGGATTCTTTGTCGCGATGCTGATTCCGGCTGGAACGGCTGATATCCACCGCGTGCTGCTCGCGGTCATGGTGGCGCTGGCTGCCGTTGGACTATACGACGACAGTCATGGCGGGTCGGCGCGCGCCAAGCTCGTGGCACAGGTCGCGGCGGCGGTGGCGATGACAATCTGGGGCAATCAGCAATTGCGTTCGCTCGGCGACATCCTGGCGCTCGGCCCGATCGAGCTGAATGCATGGTCGGTTCCGATCACGGTGTTTGCAACCGTGGCGGTCGTCAACGGCATCAATATGCTGGACGGCGTCGATGGACTGGCCGGCGGCATCGTCGCCGTCATGCTTGTCTATTTCTCTTTGTTTGCATGGTGGCTCGGCGACGCGCGGGCACTGACGCTGCTTGCTGTTCTGCTGGGCGCCGTGGTCGGATTTCTCTTTTTCAACGCACCTCACCCGTGGCGTGGCCGGCTACGGACGTTCATGGGCGATACGGGCAGCCTGGCGCTCGGATTCGTCGTTGCCTGGTTCACCCTCGAGCTGTCGCAGCATGAGCGCGCGGTCCCGCCCGTCGTGATGCTGTGGGTCGCGGGTGTCGTGCTTCTAGATCTGTTCACGGTCACCGTGCGCCGCCTGCTGCGCGGTCGCAATCCACTCGTCGGCGACCGCGCTCATATCCATCATCTGCTGTTGCGTTCGGGCCTGTCTCCCGGCGCGACCGCTGCCACGCTGGTTGGCTTGAATGCGTCCCTCGGCGCCGTCGGCACGGTCGGCTGGTTGAGTGGCGTGTCGGAAGAGTGGCTGTTCCTCGGCTTCATCGTGATCGGACTGGCATATCTCGCGCTCTTCCTGCATCCGGCCCGGCTGATGCGCGCGACGGCACGACTCCGGGCGGCCAAGCCGCGCTGACGCGCTCGATGGGATCGATTGTCGCGATCGGCGACATCCAGGGCTGCGCCGATCGACTGCGCGACCTGCTGCGCGCGGAGGCGACTGACCAGCATCTGATTTTCGTCGGCGACGTCGTCAATCGCGGCCCGCAGTCGCTCGAGGCTCTGCGTCTTGTGCAGTCGCTCGGCGACCGCGCGACCGTGCTGCTCGGCAATCACGACCTGCATCTGCTCGCCGTCGCCGCCGGCATCCGCCCCCAGCATGCGGACGACACGTTGCAACCGATTCTCGATGCACCTGACCGCGATGAACTGCTCGACTGGCTGCGGCATCGACCCCTCGCGCACTCGGAGGCCGGCGCGCTGTTCGTGCACGCGGGTGTGCTGCCGCAGTGGTCCGTCGAACAGACGCTCGCGCTGGCTGGAGAAGTGCAGGCACGCCTTCGCGCGCCCGACTATCGCGATTTCCTGGCAACGATGTACGGAAATCAACCGGCGCGCTGGGCCAATTCACTGACGGGTGCCGACCGCGCGCGCTGCGTGATCAACGCACTGACACGGCTGCGCTTTGTCGACCGCGACGGGGTGATGGACCTCACGGTCAAGGATGGCGCGGGTGCGGCTCCGCCCGGCTTTATGCCGTGGTTTGACCATCCGCAGCGCGCCACGCGCGGCACGCCGGTCATCTTCGGCCACTGGTCGACGCTTGGGTTGATGATGCGTGATGACGCCATCTGCCTGGATACTGGCTGCGTGTGGGGCGGCCAGCTCACTGCGATGCGCTGGCCTGATCGCTCGCTGATCCAGGTGCAGTGCCCTCAGTACCAGACACCGGGGCCGTCGGGGTAGACGCACCGCCGCGAGGCGGAGAAACCAGACGTGCATGCGGCGGTGGCGCTGCCACGCCCAGATAGGCTGCGATCGCCTCCTGCGCGGCATGCGCAATGTGATGGCGGTTGCGATCGGTGGTTATACCGATCGGATCGAGCAACGCCACTTCGATTGCGAGTTCCTTCGCGACCAGCACGTTCCACAGCGAAGTCACAAGCCCCATCTGGCCGACAAACGCGGCTGCTCGCGATGGCTGGCCGCGCTCGGTATAGCGCAGCGCGACCGGCCACACATCGCAACCAACCTCCAGCGCGGGCGCGATCAGGTTGGAATGAAACGGCAGCAGTTCGCTACCGTCGGTGGTCGTGCCTTCGGGAAACACGGCGATGGTTTCGCCCGCTTTCAGGTGTTCGCGCACCTGATGGTTCATCGCTGCCACCGCATGCCGCCGGCCGCGTTCGATGTACAGCGTGCCGACCAGCGTAACCAGCCAGCCCAGCAGCGGCCAGCGCCCGATCTCGGCCTTGGCGACGAATCTGCTCGGCAACGTGGCGAGTATCGCGAAGACATCGATCCAAGAGATGTGATTCGACAACAGCAATCGCCCCTGGGTCCAGTCCGCGACGCCGCTTCGCGCCAGTTTCGGCTCGATTGCGAAACCGGTAACGCGCAGGCGCGCGCCGCAGATCGCCAGCAGCGCGCGCGACCAGATTCGAATGGTTGGATTGCGCCGCCGCTGCGACTGCCACGGGAAGATCAGCAGCGCGATCGCCAGGCCGACAAGCACATGCGCCAGCAGCACGACAATCCGCAGCGGTGCGATCAGCGCGCTCATGTCAATCGCCGGCGCGCTGGCGCGTCAGCGGCGCTCGAAGCGGACTTCACCACCTACGAGGGTGAAGCGCGCGCGGCCTTCCAGCTCATGACCGGCGAACGGCGTGTCCTTGCCGTCGCTTACGAGCGCTTCGGGAACCACACGCCAGGGCACGCTCGGATCGAACATGACGATGTCGGCCTTGGCGCCGATCGCCAGCCGGCCGGTCGGCTCCCCCAGCACACGCGCCGCATCGCTCGTTACCTTGCCCAGCGCGCGGACCAGCGGCACCTTGGCGCGCCCGGCCCATTTCAACACCAGGGGAAGCAGTGTCTCGAGCGCCGTGGCACCGGGTGCGGCTTCGCCAAACGGCAACAGTTTGTCGTCTTCGCCAACCGGCGTGTGATCGGAGCAGATCGCGTCGATCGTGCCGTCGGCCAATCCGGCGACGATGGCGTCCCGATCGCGCTGCGATCGCAGCGGCGGATCAAGCCGGTAGTTGGAGTCGAAGTAACCAATGTCGACGTCGATCAAATGCACGTGATGAATGCCGACGTCGGCGGTGACGGGAAGGCCGTCGCGCTTGGCCCGGCGCACGAGCTCGACGCCGGCGGCCGAAGACAGGCGCGCCAGGTGCACGCGCGGGTTACCCGCCGCGCGCTGCAGTTCGAACACCGTGTGCAACGCGACCGTCTCCGCCGCAACCGGAACGGAGGGCAGGCCGAGTCGCCCTGCCACCGGACCCGCGGCGGCGACACCGCTGCCAGCCAGCGTGTCCTCGACCGGCCGCAGCCACAGCGGCAGATCGAATGTCTTCGCGTAGCGCATCGCCTGCAGCAGCACGCTGTTGTCGTGTGGCAGCGCACGTGTGTGCATGAAGGCAACACAGCCGACTTCGTGCAGCGTCTCGATCTCCGCCAGCGCCTCGCCCGCCAGTCCCGCGGTCAGCGCCCCGAGCGGATACAGCCGTGCTCCCGCCGCCTCGCGCGAGCGCTGGCGCAGCATGCGCACCAGCCCCGGCTCATCGAGCGGCGGATCGGTGTCGGGCGGACACACGACGCCCGTCACGCCGCCAGCCAGAGCGGCGCGCATCTCGACCTTAAGCGCACCTTCGGCGCCCGGCTCGCGCATGCGCGCGCACAGATCGACCAGACCCGGCGCAACGATCAGACCGTGCGCGTCAATGGTTCGATCGGCCTTGAATCCCGGCGGCTCGGCACCGATCGCGGCGATGCGTCCGTCGGCGATGAACAGGTCGGCGATTGCATCGTGTCCCGACGCCGGATCGATCACGCGGCCATTGCGAATGGCGATTCTCATCGGCCGGTGCTCCCGGTGGGGACGCGAACATCATGCTCGCCACGCTCGACGCCCGACGCCCGACTTCTCATTGCATCCTCTGCGACGATGCCGCAATCGACAGCACCGCCATGCGCACCGCGATGCCGAATGTCACCTGCGGCAGGATCACGCTTTGCGCGCCATCGGCGACGTGCGAATCGATCTCCACGCCACGGTTCATCGGACCGGGATGCATCACGATCGCATCGGGCTTCGCCAGCCGCAGCTTGTCCGGCGTCAGGCCATAGTTGCGAAAGAACTCCTGTGCGCTGGGCAGCAGCGCACCGCGCATCCGTTCGTTCTGCAGCCGCAGCATGATGATCACGTCGGCATCCTTGATGCCTTCCTCGAGCCGGGTGCACACGCGCACGCCCATCTCCTCGAGCCCGGATGGAAGCAGCGTCAGCGGCCCCACCGCACGCACCTCGGGCACGCCGAGCGTGGTCAGCGCGTGGATGTCCGAGCGCGCCACGCGCGAGTGCAGGATGTCGCCGACGATCGCCACTCTCAGGTTCGCGAATTCGCGCTTGTAGTGGCGAATCGTGTACATATCGAGCAGCCCCTGCGTGGGGTGCGCATGGCGGCCGTCGCCGGCATTGATGACGTGGATGTGCGGCGCCACGTGCTGGGCGATCAGATACGGCGCGCCACTGGTCGCATGGCGGACCACAAACATGTCGGCCTGCATCGCCGTGAGATTGTTGATCGTGTCGAGCAGGGATTCGCCCTTGGAGGTGCTCGAGCGCGTGATGTCCAGGTTGAACACGTCGGCGGAAAGCCGGCGCGCCGCGATCTCGAACGTGGTGCGCGTGCGCGTGCTGTGCTCGAAGAACAGGTTGAACACGGCCGTGCCACGCAACAGTGGCACGTTCTTGACCTCGCGCGATGCGACATTGATGAAGCTGTCGGCGGTGGTCAGGATGCGCTCGATGATGGCGCGCGGCAATCCCTCGATCGTCAGCAGGTGGTGCAGTTCGCCGTTCGAGTTGAGTTGCGGATTACGCACCTTGCTTCTTCTCCGGTCGTTGCTCCAGCGTGAGACCGAGCTTGCCCGCGTCGTCGCGCGCCAGCACAACGCTGACATCCGCGGGCACCTCGATCGTGCGGCCGACTACGGATGCCGCGATCGGCAGTTCGCGGCCGCCGCGATCAACCAGCACCGCCAGATCGATGCGCGCCGGCCGGCCGTAGTCGAACAGTTCGTTCATTGCGGCGCGCACCGTGCGGCCGGTGTAGAGCACGTCGTCGATGAGCAGGATGTCGGCGCCATCGACATCGAACGCAATGCTCGACGGCTTCACGCTCGGATTCAATCCGGAGCGGCCAAAGTCATCGCGATAAAACGAAATATCCAGAACCCCGACCGGATGCTGGATCTTCAGTTCTTCCTTCAGGCGTTCGGCCAGCCACACGCCCCCGGTATGCACGCCGACGAGACGCACGTCGCGTCCGGCCACAGTTTCGCGCACACGCTGCGCAAACGCGCGGTAAATCGCTTCGGCGTCGAGGGCAATCATGCCGTTTCGTTGAACCACTGCTGAAGAATGATGGCCGCTGCCGCGTCATCGGCGCCATACGCCACGACTGCCGATGAATAGCGTTCGTCAATGCGCGCGACCGGGCAGTGATGACGCCCTTCGAGTTGCCGCGCAAAGCGTTCGCACCGTTCGGTCATCTCGTGCCGTGCGCCGTCGGGGTGGCGGGCAACGCCCACGACGAGTTGCGTCGGCTGCCACTGCTCGACGAGCGCGGCAATTTGTGCCCAGCGCGCTTTTCCGACTGCATCGATGACCGCCAGCGGACGCGCCTCGCACGTGATCGTGTTGCCGATTGCCACGCCGATGCGGCGCGCGCCGAAATCGAACGCGAGCACCACGGCGTCGGTCATCGGGAGTGAAAAAGCGAAAGAAATTGGAAGTGGCCGGCCGCGTCCAGTGACACGCACCAGATCAAGCATGTCCGGCCAGCCCCGACAGCTGGGTCGAATCAATGCCCAGGAGCTTCAATGCGGCGTCGAAGCGCTGTTCGGCCGGTGTCTCGAAGATGATTCCGGCGTTGGCCGCGACCGTCAGCCACGCGTTGTGCGCGATTTCGTTCTCCAACTGCCCGCCGCCCCACCCCGAGTGGCCAAGCGTGACCAGCAACTTCCTGGGCCCTGTACCGTCAGCGACAGCCTCGAGCACATCTTTTGACGTGGTAAGTGCAATTTCGTCGGCGATCGCCAGCGAGGAACTGTAGTTGCCGGTCGGGCTGTGCAGCACAAATCCACGCTCGGTTTGCACCGGCCCCCCGAAGTAGACCGGGGTGTCCCTCCAAGGCGCGATCTCCAGTTTCAGATCGATCTTGTCAAACAGCTTGGCCAGGGTGAGGTCAGTTGAGCGGTTGATGACCAGCCCGAGAGCGCCCTTGTCATTGTGCTCGCAGATGTAGACCACCGAACGCTCGAAGTTCGGATCGACGAGGCTCGGCATGGCGATCAGGAACTGGTGGGTCAGATTCATCTGGACCTTTGCCATGCAAGCGATTGTATTCTCACCCGGCGACCCGGAAATTGACCTCGACCCTGCTTGCTGACTGTTAAATGGACGCTGCCCTCGTCTGGTTTCGCCGCGATCTGCGGTTGCACGACCATGCGGCGCTTTATCACGCGCTGCGCGCGGCCCGCCGCGTGTACTGCGCTTTCGTGTTCGACCGCGCAATCCTCGATGCGTTGCTGGCGGAAGGGCTCTCGGCCGATCGTCGCGTCGAGTTCATTCACCATGCGATCATCGAGTTGGCGCACGCACTCGCCGCGCGCGGCTCGGCGCTGATCGTCCGCCACGGCTTTGCCGCCGACGAGATCGTCCGGCTCGCGGCCGAACTGCGCGTCGATGCGGTGTTCGCCAATCACGACTGCGAGCCGTACGCGATCACGCGGGACGATCGGGTCGCCAGCGCACTTGCGGCGGCAGGGCGGCGTCTGCACACCTTCAAGGATCAGGTGATTTTTGAGAAGGACGAAGTGCTGACCGGCGCGGGCCGACCCTTTTCCGTCTTTACCCCATACAAGAACGCCTGGCTGAAGAAGCTCACACCGTTCTACGCGAAGTCGTATCCGACCGAGCAACACTTTGCGACTCTCGCGCGGCAAGCTCAGATTGACTCGATTCCGGCGCTGGCGCAGCTTGGCTTTGCCGCCACGAATCTGACCCGCCTGCGCATTCCAACCGGTGCGACGGGCGGCGCTCAGCTACTCGAGGAGTTCAAGACCCGCATCGATACGTACGACCGCACGCGTGACTTCCCCGCCGTCAGGGGACCGTCGTACCTGTCGGCGCACCTGCGCTTCGGCACGGTGTCGGTCCGCGAACTGGCGGCCTTCGCGCTGCAGAGGATCGAGGCGGGGTCGACCGGCGCGCAGGTCTGGCTGTCCGAACTCATCTGGCGCGACTTCTATCAACAGATCCTGTTTCACCATCCGCATGTCGCAACAAGCGCATTCAAGCCCGAATACGACCGGATCCATTGGAGCGAAGACCAGGCGCTATTCGCCGCCTGGTGCGAGGGACGAACGGGCTATCCGCTCGTCGATGCGGCAATGGCGCAGATCAACCAGACCGGCTACATGCACAACCGATTGCGCATGGTTGTCGCGAGCTTTCTGACCAAGGACCTCGGCATCGACTGGAGGCGCGGCGAGCGGTACTTCGCGCGTCACCTCAACGACTTCGATCTGGCAGCAAACAACGGCGGATGGCAGTGGGCCGCTTCGAGCGGCTGCGACGCTCAGCCCTACTTCCGCATCTTCAACCCGGTCACGCAGAGCGAAAAGTTCGACCGTGATGGCGCGTTCATCAAACGCTACCTGCCGCAACTGGAAAGTTTCAATGCCAAGGAGATCCACGCACCGTGGCTCGCGCCTGCGCAGCGCCAAAGCGACGCCGGTTGCATCATCGGCGTGGACTACCCGGCGCCAATTGTCGACCACGCGGTAGCGCGCGCGGCTACGCTCGAGCGCTACGCGGTGGTCAAGCGCGATTGACGTTGCGCTCGGCCGTGGCGAAGAAGAACGCGACCGTGCCGAGCACCGCAACCACCAGCAGGACCATCGTCACGCGGTCGTAACCGCCGAGCACGGTCCACAACAGTGCCGCCAGCGATGGTCCCGCCGCCCGCGCGAGCAGGCCTGGCATCGCAAGCGCGCCGGCGATCGCGCCGTAGTGTTCGCGCCCGTACAACTCGGCCGGCAGCGCGCCGCGCACGATGGTCATTGCGCCATTGCCGGCGCCGTAAAGCACGGCAAACAACGCCAGAAGGCCGAGGCCGCCATCGGCCAGCAGAAACGCAAGCAACGACGCCGGCAGCAAGACCGATGCGATGCGACCCACCTGCCCGGCGCGCACCCAGCGGCTGGCACCGAATTCGACGATGCGACCGGCGACCTGCATCGGTCCGATCAACGCGCCGATGCCGGCGGCAGCCGCCGGCGTCAGGCCGCGCGCCAGCAACATCGCGATCAGGTGCGCAGCCACTGCGGAGACCACCACGTAATGGACCAGAAAGGCGAGTGCGAGCGCCTGAAAGCGCCGCTCACCCCACGGGCGATGAGTTCGCCGTGACCCTGACGCAGGCTCCGCGACCTCGCGCAACACGCGCGAGCGCGGCACCATCCACAGGTGCAGAGGCACGCACACCGCCAGGTTGATCAATGCGAGCCACAGCGTGGCCTCGCGCCAGCCGAGGGTCTCGATCAACCAGGTCGTCAGCGGCCAGAACACCGTGCTTGCAAAGCCACCAAACAGGGTGAGCACCGTCAGCGCGCGCCGGAATCCTGACGCGAACACCTGCGTGATCACAGCGAACGCGGGCTCGTAAAGCGTGGCCGCCATCGCCACGCCCAACCCGGCCCACACCGCATAGAGGGCAGGCAGCGATTCGACTCGCGACAGCAGCGCGAGCAAGGCGGCGGCGGCCAGCGATCCCAGGGTCATCACGCCGCGGCCACCAAATCGATCGATGGTGCGACCGATTCGTATCGAGAACAGCCCCGATGCCAGCAACGACACGGAAAACGCGCCAGCGACCGCATCCTTGCTGGCGCTGAGCTCGCGCTGCAACGGTTCAAGCAGCAGCGCGAAGCCGTAATAGATCGAACCCCACGACACGATCTGCGCGATGCCGAGGGCGATCAGTAACGGCCAACCCGCGCCAGGATCGGTGGTCGATGATGGTCCGGTCGCGGTCACGCGGAGAGGATAAGGCCGGGCGCACAACAGGACGGCCCGCCGAAGCGGGCCGTCCGAATTTCCTGGATCGAAGTCTGTTGGACTCACAACCCGGCGGCTGATTCGCGGAGGCAGAGCTAGGAGCGCGCGCGCAGACAGTACACAGAGGTACGGCAAGCGCGCGCGACGCCGCTATGCGCCGCGAGCAGACGTCGGCGCTACATGTCCATGCCGCCCATGCCGCCCATCCCACCCATGCCGCCCGGCATTCCACCGCCGCCGGCAGGCTTGTCTTCCACCAGTTCGGCCACCATGGCATCGGTGGTCAGCATCAGGCCGGCAACCGACGAGGCGTTCTGCAGCGCGGTGCGCGTGACCTTGGTCGGATCGAGCACGCCCATTTCGACCATGTCGCCATAGCCGTGCGTCTGCGCGTTGTAGCCGAAGTTGCCCTTGCCTTCCGCGACCTTATTAACGACCACGCTCGGCTCGTCGCCCGAGTTCTCGACGATCTGGCGCAGAGGCTCTTCCAACGCGCGCAGCACGATCTTGATGCCCGCGTCCTGGTCGGCGTTGTCGCCTTTCAGTTTAGAAATCGCCTGCTTGGCACGGATCAGTGCCACGCCGCCACCGGCAACGATGCCCTCTTCGACGGCCGCACGCGTGGCGTGCAGCGCGTCTTCGACGCGGGCTTTCTTCTCCTTCATCTCGACTTCGGTCGCCGCGCCGACCTTGATCAGCGCCACACCGCCGGCAAGCTTGGCCACGCGCTCCTGCAGTTTTTCCTTGTCGTAGTCGCTGGTGGCTTCCTCGATCTGGGCGCGAACCGCCTTGACTCGCGCTTCGATGTTCTTGGTGTCCCCGCTGCCGTCGATGATCGTCGTGTTCTCTTTCGCGATCTCGATCTTCTTGGCCTGGCCCAGGTCATGCAGCGTGGTCTTCTCGAGCGTCATGCCGGTCTCTTCCGCGATCACGGTGCCGCCGGTCAGGATCGCGATGTCTTCCAGCATCGCCTTGCGGCGGTCGCCGAAGCCCGGCGCCTTGACCGCGCAGGTCTTCAGAATGCCGCGGATGTTGTTCACGACCAGGGTGGCGAGTGCTTCGCCTTCAACTTCCTCGGCGACGATCAGCAGCGGGCGGCCGGCCTTGGCCACCTGCTCGAGGATCGGCAGCAGGTCACGGATATTGGAGACCTTCTTGTCGTGCAGCAGCACGTAGGGATTCTCCAGAATCGCGATCTGCTTCTCGGGGTTGTTGATGAAGTACGGCGACAGATAGCCGCGGTCGAACTGCATTCCCTCGACAATATCGAGTTCGTTCTCGAGCGCCTTGCCGTCCTCAACCGTGATCACGCCTTCCTTGCCGACCTTGTCCATCGCCTTGGCGATGATGTCGCCGATGTTCTCGTCGGCGTTGGCGGAAATCGCGCCGACCTGCGCGATCTCCTTGCTGGTCGTGCAGGGTTTGCTGATCTTTTTCAGTTCTTCGACGGCGGCGAGCACAGCCTTGTCGATGCCGCGCTTCAGGTCCATCGGGTTCATGCCGGCGGCGACGTACTTCATGCCCTCGGCAACAATCGACTGCGCCAGAACGGTGGCCGTCGTGGTGCCGTCTCCCGCAGCGTCAGAGGTCTTGGAGGCCACCTCTTTGACCATCTGCGCGCCCATGTTCTCGAACTTGTCTTTCAGTTCGATTTCCTTGGCAACCGACACACCGTCCTTGGTGACGGTCGGGGCGCCGAACGAGCGCTCCAAAACAACGTTTCGGCCTTTCGGGCCGAGAGTCACTTTCACCGCGTTGGCGAGGATGTTCACGCCACGCACCATGCGATGACGCGCGTCATCGCCGAAGAAAACTTGCTTAGAAGCCATAATGGTCTCCGATCAAAAAAGTTGAAGTCGCCGGTCGCGGCTGGCGCCCGACCCTTTGCCGGTATCGCCCTTAAGCGACCACTCCCATCAAGTCTTCCTCGCGCATGACGAGGAGTTCTTCGCCTTCGACCTTGACGGTCTGGCCGGAGTACTTGCCGAACAGCACCTTGTCGCCGACCTTCACGTCGATCGGAATCAGCTTGCCGTTGTCGTCACGCTTGCCGGGACCGACGGCAATGATTTCGCCCTGATCCGGCTTTTCAGCCGCGGTGTCGGGAATCACGATCCCCGACGCGGTCTTGCGTTCCTGATCCAGACGCTTGACGATCACCCGATCGTGCAATGGACGGATTTTCATAAGTTCTCCTTTAGAAACAATCTTCTCGGCAATCGAGAGAGAAAAGGGGGTGGTAAGAAACTCTAGATGTGAAAAGGCGGCAAGCCCTCATTAGCACTCACCGCTTTCGAGTGCTAATAATAGGGGTAACCGCGACCAAGTTCAAGTCCCGGGGCTCCCGGACCGGTCCCGTATGTCCGGGCGGCTGACCACGGACGCATCGTTCGAGCGAAAGCCATGCGGCCCGTCTCTTCCAGTAAGCGGAACGGGTTAATGGCCTCGTGGGATTCCGGAGAACGCCGCAATGCGCTACTAATGGCTCGCGCGCGAAGGGTCGTCGGAGGTTCCGATGGACCCGTATTCGCATTGCCGGTCGGACACGAATCGACGCATGAGTTTCAGCCTGCCTTTCCTTCGCAGTGGTGCCAAACCGGGCCAGGCGCGCAAATCCGACGACTACGTTCATTCCGTCCTGGGCTTCACCAAGCTCGACCTTCCGACCGTCGAGATCTACGAGACCGCAGTCAAACTGCCGCCGGGGACGAACCCGCTGATCGCCCACGGCGAGCTCGCCGCCGTGTTCGGTCATCGTGCCGGCGAGGGGCACTTCCTGTTCCGAGCTGACAGCACCATCGATGGCC